>ENA-ORDA01000020-ORDA01000020.1-marine-metagenome-genome-assembly--contig:-NODE-20-length-146245-cov-8.853730_pt1 | contig 146245 bp, 105 predicted proteins | sample MGYA00237778_ERZ508506 | MGnify/ENA primary metagenome ERZ508506 (study PRJEB26177, sample SAMN06267891) | marine metagenome | isolation source: Monterey Bay, California, USA | place: Pacific...
AGCTGGAACAATTCAACGTGGACCTCTTTTGGATTAACCTCTGAGCAAGACGATGCAAAGTACTTTGATATTCAAATAGATTCACTAAATCGAACTCACATCACGTATGATGGTAGCGACTCTTCAAGCAGTAATGCTGTGGGTAATGTATATCGAGTCATAGATCCGCTTAATATTTCAAACTCATACGCTGTACTGGAAAGCAATTGCCGACTTCTGGAACTTGATGCAAATGACAATATTCATTGTTTCTTCCTCAATGCTTCAGGATGGCAACACAGCATCAACCTCATCGGAACCAGCAACCAACTCCAAATTGAGGTGGGGGATTATGGCAATGTTACAGGTCTTGTTGTGAGTGATTCAATCCTCACATTTACAACTCCAGTTGGCCCGATTCTCGAGGAAGTAGTTGATATCACAGTTTGGTCCAAGGATGGTATTGGGTACGTGATGAATGCTGCTTTCACGTATCTTCCTTCAGTCATTGATGGGGATGCCGACGGAATTCCAGATGAGAACGACGACTGTCCAAATGATGCGGGCAATTCGACGACAGACAAAGTCGGATGCCCTGATTTGGATGGAGACGGTTACAGTGATTCAGGCGACTTATTCCCTTCAAATCCAGGTGAATGGTACGACACTGATGGAGATGGGGCTGGTGACAACAGTGATGCATTCCCCAACGACGGCAACGAGACTTCAGATTCAGACGGGGATGGTGTTGGCGACAATGGCGATGCTTTTCCGAACGATGCCACAGAGACTTCAGATTCAGACGGGGATGGTGTTGGCGATAACGCCGATGTATTCCCCAACAATTCCAACGAAACCACTGATTCCGATAGCGATGGTGTAGGAGATAACGCCGATGTATTTCCCAACAATTCCAACGAAACCGCTGACTCCGATAACGATGGTTTAGGTGACAACGAAGATGAGTATCCCTTCATCAACAACTTCATCGATTCTGATGGGGATGAAATTCCCGATTTATTCGATGATTTCATCAACGACCCAACACAATGGAGTGATTATGACGGTGATGGATACGGTGATTACTCCGAAGGAAACAATTCTGACGCCTTCATCAACAACGCATCCCAATGGTCCGATACCGATGGTGATGGGTATGGAGACAACTGGGGCAACTCAACGTGGAATCAGACCCGCTTGTTCATTTGGCCCGGACAGTTTGTTGAAAATGCTGTTCTAGCGGATCATTGTCCGACTGAGTTTGGCAATTCCACTGCTGACGGCTATTTTGGCTGTATTGACATGGACGGAGATGGAATTGCTGATATTTATGATGACTTGATTCAAGATGAATCTGAAATGGAAAACCAATCCAATGCAACGAATGAGCCTGGACCAGTTGATTCTGATGGAGATGGGGTTGAGGATTTGTTCGACCTCTGCCCGAATACTGTTCTAGATGGCTATGTTGACATTGATGGATGTTTATTCGACAACGATGGTGATGGAGTTGATGATCTCAAAGACGCTTGCCCTGATACGAAACCCGGTGTTTCGGTCAACGTGAACGGTTGCATTATCCAAAATGATGAGCCCCAGAGTTTCATTGAATCACTAAGGTCTGGAGACCAAGGGGCGGTTTTACAAACGGTAGGCATTGGCGCAGTATTGATCGCCATTCTTGGATTCTTACAGACCAATTTGGTCGCAGCGCTGCTTCCAGATTCCGTTCGATGGCTTCGCGTATTGAAAGGTGATTCCAAACTGAATAAGGAAGAAATACGAGAATTAGAATATTTGAAATCACTTGTTCAAACCTATTACCAAGATTACGAAATGTTGCATGAGGAATTGTATCAACTAAAATCTGAGTTGACGGCTCGCTATACAAACAGCGAAATCAAAAAGGTTACCAGAGAGAAACTGAACACGCTTATTTCGGATTTAATTGATATGGAGGCTGAAGAATTGAACCACATTGCCCACAACGACGCTTTCTTCGGTTTAGGCGGTGCGCTTTCCACAAAAGAGCGTGGTGAATACCTTGAGCAAGACGCGTTGATGCGTTTTGATGACAATGCGAATGATACCGAACTGGAATTAGAGCCGACCCAAACCCTCAGTAGCCATCCATTGAAAGAAGTGAAAGGGCAAATCAACGAAGCCGACGGACACGAGTATCTCGAACATCCACATGGTAGTGATTCATGGTATTACAGGAATCATCCGAATGGCGAGTGGGTAAAGTGGGACAACTAATCATTGACTTGTCCGGACGACATGGTTTCCGGATTTCACATTCAGAAGATAACTCAAACCCCTGCATTGAGCGTCCGTTCGGTCTCCTCAGGGTCGATGAACAAGGCGGTGAGAATCACGAATGTTTCAAGCACGGCAGCGATGTAGAAGATGGACTGATAGTCGTATTGTGCGGCAAAGATAGGTGCCAACTGGTAGCCGATGATGGCGGAGAGGTTCATCATCGCCATGTAGCCTGTGAATTGCGTTCCACCCACTTCGGCCCAGGTGACCCGCATCATCAGAGAATACGCACAGATGGAGACGATGGCCCAGAGGAAGGTGTGAATAATCCACACCACCATCATGAACCAACCTTCGCCCCACATGGAATCAAGCATGCCCCAAGTTAAGGTTGTTAATGAAGCACTGAGAGCCGCAAACATCAGCACTGATTTGCCCCCAAAGCGCCGACCAAGTTCGCCACCGGCCATGGCGCCCAACATCGTCACCACAAGGATGATGCCGCCCTTGGTGGCGTTGAACTCTTCTTGAGTCCAACCCAATTCTTGGAGGAAGAGCAACGGAAGAATAGGGATGAGAATGAAGGCGAGGGAAATGACGAGGCTGACCACGATACCGAGTTGGGCTGAACGAACCGAAAAAGCCGTTCGGATGTTGCTCAAAATGACACGAAAGTCTCGAACTTCCTCGCCGCCTTCCTCGGCATTTTCGACCTTCTCATCAGGGTCGCCATCCTCCCACGGGAAGCGTTTCTCACCGGGACGTTCACGCATGAAGAGCGGCACCATCATGATGACCACCAAAATCGGAATCTGAATCAAAAAGGCGCCGCGGATGCCAACAACACCGATGATGGTGCCGAGCCCTGCGCCCCCGATGATACCACCCAAAGACTTGGCCGTGAACATGTAACTGTTGACACGCTCGAATTCGTGAGATTGGAGCACATCTACGGCAAGGGCGTCGGTTGAAACATCTTGCAGAGCCGTGAACACGTTGTAGACAAAGAACAGCGCACCGAGAAGTGAGATGTTATTGGTCAAATCGGGAACCATCAGCATGGTCACGAGCAGCGCTACCATGCCCGTTTGGGCAATGAGGATCCATGGACGACGGCGTCCAAGAGCCGGTACTTGGAAGCGGTCAATGATGGGACCCCAAAGGAACTTGAATGACCATGGCAAGGTGCCGAGGGTCAACAGGTAGGCGAGGTCTCCGGCGTCAGCACCCTCTGCAGCGAGGAACGTGACCATCGTCACGGTGATGAAGCCCCAAGGAACACCTTGGGCCACGTACAAGGCGGAAAGGGTGATGACGCGAGCACGGTAGCTATCGACGAGGGTTTCACCGTCGGAGGTGGATTCGCCCTCAACGACCTCGGTTTCGGATTCACCAAAATCTAGGTCAAGATGGAATCGGTCGCGCTGCTTGGTGGAAATATAAACGACGAGAAACGCAACGGAGAAGATCCATCCTGCAAACAAAAAGACTGGGAGAGAGCCGTCACCGACTGCCATGCTCGTCAACGTTTCACCATCTTCGTTGAGAATAGTGAAATCCAAAACAAGCAGACTGACCACGGTGGTGACCTCTTCGCCATCGTCGTTGTGTGAACAGAGGGCACTGTTGAAGGCCTCCGCATCAACCGTCACAGCCAGATTGTAGGCACCCAAAGCCTCCTCACCAAAGGCCAACTGATCTTCGATTTCACTCTTTGTCAATCCTTCGATCACATCGGTGAGAAGGGAAGCGTTGTGCCAAGTTAGGTTCACCTCATGAGACCCGGGATTTTCTCCCGACCCCATAAGGGTCCATTCACCCTTGGTAGCAGTTCCTGTAATCGTGTCGGGTGCATTGGCCTCGCCGCCCGTACAAAGCGGACCTCCCGAGGTCTCGTCTTCACCGTAGGTAAGGGAGAAGAGAACGCCGACAACGTGGCCACCAGCCGCCTCAATGGCTTCGATGATGGTTGAAGAATCAAGGCTCCACTCAACGGTTGATTCGTCAAGATAATCTGCGGATTTCGTCTCCAATTCAATGGACGTCATGGACGAAGCAACGGTGTAGGTGCCGGTTGTATCTGAGCCATCTCCACCGCCGCCGAGGCATCCCGTAACTGGTGCGAGAACGACCAGCATCAACAGAAGATGAACCGGTCGCATAGACGGAGGGTGAACCTGTTCAACTTCAAGATTGTTCACGCCTGTTTGAGGCGTTCCGCCTCTATCCCAAATGCTCATTCCATGTGAACGCAGGCACGCAAGGACGGTTCAGGCACGGCCTCTTAGCCATTTGAGCCGATAGTTCAGCCGTCGTCTCACCTTGTAAGCGAAGATGCTGAGGCGAGTTGTTGCATTTCTTCTTGTTGTGAAATGATGGGTTGGTGTTGCCGCCCATGTGGCAACTTTACGGCATCCAAACTCATCTAGAAAAACCTCTATTTCGGCGAGGTGTTTCAGGTGTAGTATGCCTTGAAATTGCTTTGAAGATACTGAACTGTTAAATCAACAAAGAACCAACAATGAATAGCGCCATCTGTACAAACGGTTTGAGTCTGAGATTTGATCTTGTTGAACACCATATTATATACTCATAAAATTGATTTTAGGATATGGTGGAAAGAAATAAAAACGCTTCATTAGGTTACAATTCTGTTACCTTAGTCGTCCTTCTTCTCCTCTCAACTTGGTCATCAGCGCTCGTGTCTGCTGAAGGTGTTCCAAACGCCATAGATGGCGAAGTATCATGGCCACAGTCGGGAAGTGTTGATTCAGGTTGGTTGGAACTTTCTACCACTGGGGGAAATGACCCTACAACCAACTCACAGGCTTACGCTGACTGGAATCTTGAATTTGCACCCGGTGCTGAAGTATCAAACGTTAGCCTGCAGGTGTATGTCAACGGTTCCGACGGCCTCGTCATCGATTCTCCATTGCTTCTTGCACGGGATACCAGTGACCGCCTGTTTGACTTTAGCGGCTACGGCCCACTGGGTTCTCTGAATTCCTTTGATGGATTAAACCCGTATGCGGACCGATTGGCTCCAAACAGCGCAACTGGGGCTGGTTGGACCATACCTGCGAACGCTACGGTTACGGATTTCACCCTTGAGGTACTAGCACCATCAGACCCAATCGCTTTCTTTGACGAAGTCAATATCTCGGACCTCCATTCTGCCCAGCACCCTGACGATGGACAACTCTATCTCAGTACCGGAAACGCTGTCTATGTACTCGATGCAAATAACAATCCGGAAATTATTGATCGTTTTACCCTCGATGAGCAAATGGGTGACATCGTAGGGATTGAAGTTGGACCAAACGGAAACATCCACATTGCTACAACGAGCGGCCAATTCAAAACGATTTCACGCGATGATGGTACGCTGCAGCCCGGACTTGCACCCCTTGGAATGGATGGGCTTGCTGTATTCAAAGTGTTCACTGCTGGGATTTTCGCTGCATACAACAACGGTTCACTGTATGAATACGACTCCGTCGCTTCGGAATGGGAGCTCAAAGTATCCAATGGCTACACAACCACATTATGGTTTGGCATCACTGAAGTGTACGACATACACGAACAAAGCAACGTCCTCTATCTTGGAACAAACAACGGAGTTCCCCGGTATGACATCAATTCAGATGCCGCACTCGAAGCATGGGGCACGGGATTTAGTTCCACTCAAAATGTGTTGCATAGCGACACCATCACCCAAATAGAAACGGTCGGAGGGCAACTCTTGTTTGCCTCACTCGACAGCGGAATCGCTCGCCTCAATTACAACACCGGCGCATGGCTCTCTACATGGGATTCTGGAAATTCCCTTCCAGCAGACGAAATATATGGTATGGCATCGAATCGTGATGTAATTCACATCTTGTCTGGGGATGAATTGGTGCGATACGACCGGAATAACGGAGTCTTTTCGACATCGATTGGACTTGATCAAATCAATTTGACTGAATCACCATCACTCACTCTTCTGCCCTGGAACAGCCTTGGCTCTCGCTCTCCCGCAACCAACACCCATGTGGCGACGAACGGCAACGGGAAGTTGATGTTGATAGAGGCCAATGTACAAAGCAGCCTTACCGATGAAATTCTGTTTGCAACTGGACCTTTTGACAGCGACATCAATGATGTTCTCGAATACAACGGCATATTGTACGGTGCGGGATTCTACTCCAAAGTGGTTGAACGATTCGACCTTGCTGCGTCAGTTTGGCTTGAACCAATTCCAATCAATGACTATGTCTACACGCTTTCTCGAGCAGGTGATACGATTTTGGTAGGCACGTATGCTGACGGCATATATCTTGTAGAAAATGGGGTTGTTCGGGGCAACATCCCAGCAGGGAACGAATACGGGCAATTTGCAGGTACAAAGTCAATCAGAGACATCGATTCAACCGGAGACTGCAGCACTGTCCTCGGATGTGAACTTCTGTTTGTACAGCCTTATGGGGTTTACACAGCGACAGCAGACTCGACTTCTGCAAGCAATCCTACTCGGATCCTTGAGTCGTTCGTCCTTACCTACGACGTGGCAATCTATGGTGGCGTTGGATTCATCGCCAGTAATGAAGGCTTGTTGCGGTATGATTTAGCCAATAACACCTTCCTTGACACGTGGGGCTCAACCTCATCCAGCCGTCTAAATTACGTCCAGGTAGCCGTTATTGGCACAACAATGAACATGGGAATTGAAGGGTTTGGCGTGGCTCGAAAGGACATCGTTACCGGCCAATCACTGTCAACTTTGGATAGTGTGACCACTGGAATTACGAACGATAATGTCTACTCTGTTGAAGCCAGTGGGAATGACTTGTGGATCGGAACCGATAGCGGAGCATGGATATGGGACGGAACAACAGCAACCAAGGTGCTTGATGGAGGCTTTTACGAACGCCCACAGAGGTTCTATGATTTTGAACTCGATGGCAGCACAATGTATGCAGGAACGAATTTGGGGCTGTGCAAGTACAGCCTGTCCGGAAATTTCATTTCCGTGGCCACGTGCAACGCATTTTCGTCCTCTGTTGGCCAAGTAACTGAAGTTGCCGTCAACAGCACGACCATCTTTGCCGGCACCAACACTGGCGTCTACCTGATTGACAAAGCAACGATGACAGTCGTTGACACCTGGACAACTGACGATGAAAGTTCAGACGCTGAGGTCGTCGTGATTGACGATGTGGCCTACATCGGCCTCTCAGGCATCGGCGTAGCCCGCTGGGACATTACCAACGAAGAATGGCTCACTACATGGGGCGATAACGTACTTGGCGCAAATGGAAACATACAAATTACCGGCATGGTCGAGGACGTCGCAAATCGAGGTTTGTGGGTTGCCGGACCCCAATTTTTCAGACTTTTCAACACATCGACAGGTCAAGTATCACAAAGTTTGGCAGTCAACAATGCCCATGATTTAACCATGTACGGCAACACGTTGTACTATCATCTCAAGGATACTTCTGACAACATTTTCTCGTACGACATCATCAATTCAACAAGCAATGCTCCGCTTGATGCAGGGACTGCTTTGGGCAATCAGACTGGTTTCGTTTCAAGTATAGAAATTAACGGAGACACACTTGTTGCAAGCGTGTTGATTGTGAAAAGCTCAATCGGCAATTTTGGTCAGGTAAGCAGTACTGATGTGGGGGGTCTTGTCCACTACGACCTTGCCAACCAAGTATGGAATGCGAGCGTTAACTCGTCCGGACCGATTGATGTTGTATCGTATTTGAATTCATCAAGTGGACATTCGTGGGTGAGTTGGGGCAACACTGGCGTTGAAGTATATGCGCCAAACGGCACCAGCATCGGTTTCTGGAATAACATCTCAACCGTGACTGAAATTGTTGAGTACGACGGAAGAATCTTGTTTGCTACCGAAAATGGAGTTCAGCGTTTCAATGAAACCTCGTTCCAATGGGAAGCTACTTGGACATCTGGCAACGGTCTACCGAGTTCAACAGGGAACCTCATCTACGAACTATGGACTGATGGCTCGATACTTGCCGTTGGTATCTCTGATCTAAATCCATTCGTCCCAAAATACTTCATCTCTTTCTTGGAGTTGGATGGCACATGGACTTCCTATCAAACAGGAACAACCAACATCCCGCGCGGGATTCCATTTTCAATGACTCAGTGTGGAACCTATCTCTACGCTGGATTATGGAACAACAATGGCGGACTATCTGCCTTTGATTTGACGTCGTTAACGGCTGTTAGGAGTTGGGGTGGTAGTTCCTTCCCGACCGGTATTGAGAACAACAAAGTCTCCGCCCTTGCGTGCGATGTTAACGACATTTTGTACGTAGGTTACAACGGTAAAGGCAACCTTAATGCCGATTTACCAATTTCAAGATACGATACTCAAAACGGCCAGTGGCTGAGCACCATCACACAAAGTGCCAACGGCCTTACTTCTGACGTCATCAGCAGCGACGGATTGTATCACTCGGATGGAATGTTGTTCATCAGCACGGGACTCTTTGGTTTCACAGCCACTTCAACAACCAGTTTTTCATACCTCCAAACCAACTCTACGTTTACTGGACAAGTCCTTAATGCCCCGTTGAGAACTGCTGTAACCAGCTACCAGTACACGGGCGGTGAATTGCATCTTGCACGAGCAGGTGGCTCAACTGGAGTCAACTCAATTCTCAAATACAATACATCTGGTTTTGATGTGCTTATTCAATATGCATCATTACCAAGCGGAAATATTGCCTCTATCCAAGGGGAAGGAAACACGCTTTGGGTGGCAACAAAAAGTAGTGTATTGAAAGGTGAATACAACACATCTGGTGGAATTGAATGGATGGAGGGTTGGTCAACACCTATCGGCGCTGTGTCGACCGACATGTTGCTCAATGGTACAGACTTGTACATCACGACAACCGGCAGTGGTCTCTTGAAACTCGACACAATCACCGGCGATTTAATCACCATATCCGGGGCACAGCATAACAACCAAGCAGGCCTTGCCAAGACAGTGGATTCATCTGGTGCAGAGGTACTCATCATTGGATTGTTGGGTTCAGCAACCACCTCGTCCGGCGTGCAATCATTTGACCTCACCTCACAACAATATACTGCGGGCAAGTTGTTGGCTGGACTTCCATCAAACGCCATTCGCGGGTTCACGTTCAATTCCGATTCGTTGTTCATTGCTACGACAAGCGGAATTGGGCAGTGGAATTTCACCGCCAACGCTTGGGAGAATCCAATTACGATTGAGGATGGTCTTCCGGATTCATTCATCGGTGACGTATATTGGGCATCCAATGCCCTCTATGTGGCCAGCCTCTCGGGAATGACGCAATACATTCCGACCACCGGCGCATCGACTACACTGAAACAATCCGATGGGCTCTTGGGCAATTCCGTTGCTTCGTTCGGGTCCTATACCACGACGAATCAAGACACTTGGCTGATCGCAGTTCATGATGCCGGACTAGGTGAACGTCCAGGACTTTCAGTGGTCAATATCTCGTTGAACACTGTGGTTTCCACGCACCGGTTTGACCAGTTACCATCAAACATCGTTACTTCAGTGACCGCTGACTATGGTGGCGTTCACATCGCCACAGACTCCGGTTCGCTCACGCATTACAACGGTTTGACCGATCAATTCGTTGCTGGTATTTCGAGGGCAGATGTGCCGTCATGGCCCATACGAGATATGGAATCAGATGGTGTGCATTTGATTGTGCGAGGCGGCTCAAGCATCTCGGTTGTGGAAGCACGAAACGCTTCACATTCACTCTTGAAATCTTTCGTCGTGCCAAATCCACAAAACGTTGCCGTAGGCCCAACTGGCTTCTGGGTTGCGAGTCGAGATGACGGATTGTTCGGTTGGAACAAGGCCTTTGAAGTGATTCCTGATGGCGTTGCTCGTACAGCAAATCCACTGTTTGCTAGCATCGATGGTCAAGTTTTCAACGTCGGTGAGATGGCTCATCCAGGATATCAAATTAATCTCATCACACCAGCCGAGGCTCTTCAGATCAACACATCCATTGGTTCACCTGATGGAAACGGTGTTCTCTTCCAATACATGCCGTTTGCATTGAGTTCTCCGAGTTCAAATTCCTCTGTATGGGCAAAAACGATTCAATTCAATTACACTGCTGAAATACCGATCTCCAATTCCGTAAATCTTGAAGAGATATTGCAACTTGCTATCGACAACGGCCAAATTATCAATCAAACTCGCTACGTTCCGCTACGACTGCTTTCTGCAAGCAATGGAAGTATGGAAATACGGCTCACTTACGATTGGATTCGTGAGGATACTCCGGTGGTCATCACAGACGCATACGACCGGCCAAACGATGGAGGTGGCGCTTTGAGTCTTGAATGGTCAATTGTTCCGGATGTTGATTTCAAGGCATACCATGTTTATGTCAATAACGGCCCATGGGATCAGTTGGTCACCGACATCAGTTTTGAGGGACGAATCGCTGATGTTTCTGAATCTGTGTACACTCGGACCGTTGCAATAGCAACAACTGCGAACGGTGCATCTCTTGTTGATGGGACTGAATACTATGCATTGGTCGTCGTAGAATATGAAGATGGAAGGTATGGCGTGCCGAGTTCCATTGCTGGACCACTGGTTACAAGCGACGAGATACCAACGCCGCCAGCATGGGCTACGGCAGTTCCTTCCCAAAACGGAGAGGAAGGCGAACTTAGCGTGGAATGGGCTCGATGCACTGCACTGGATGCGGCTCAAACGGGAATTTACATCTTGGACTCTTCTTCTTACACTAACGGCGCAGCGAACCTCGTGCCCCAAACGACCGTATTATTCAGCGACGGCAACACAACTACAGTTACTGTGGAAACTGGGAAACCGTACTGGCTTGGATTCACCTGCATTGATGCAGGAGGGAAAGAAGATGCCTCAAACGCCCTCATCATAGGCCCAGTCATTGCCGCCGATGGTGAAGATGATGGCGTTCCACCTGCGGCGCTCACCAATGTCGTTGCAACAGATACACCGAACGACAGTGGTGGACGTATCACGGTAGGATGGGATGCATCCGATGCAGAGGATTGTGCCTTCTATCAAATATTCATGGTGACTGATGTTGAGTTTTCGTTTGAACCAACTTCCGTTGATGAATTCACGGCCTCGGAAATCATCGCCGATTGCTCCGTGAATTCAACCGTACTGTCCGACTTTAATGGAGCTCCATTGATTGACGGCAAAGAATACTATATCGGGGTCATAGCATTCGATGTGTATCTTAATTCACAACGCAATGATGTCAAAATCGTCAACGCAACGCCTGTTGATAACCTCAACGGGGAGGTCATACCTCCCAGCCGTGTTACGGACATCGAAGTGTTTGACACACCCAACGACGAAGGAACATCCGTTGATGTCATTTGGTCGGTTTCGACATCTGAAAACTTCGGTTACTACACCGTTTGGGTTGCAGACCGCCCCTTGGACAATGTTGCATCGTTGTGGGACGAGTACGGAACCGATCCGGACACCTGCGGTTGTGTCGTTATTGACGAACAATGGGTTGATGAGGAAAGAAAGTCAATTGCCCTTAGTGCAAATTCTGGAATTTATTACTCGACTGATGCATTTGGAGAAACAATCAGTGTTTCTGGATTGATACGGCCCAACACGAAATTGTATGTCGCCGTCACGGTCCACAACCCAGATGGAGACGCATACCTGACCGAATTGCTGAATCCAAGCGCGATTCCAATCAATAATTTCCAAGACGAAGTCGCCCCTGAAAGAATTGATAATCTCACCTTACAGGACCGACCATTTGATGATGGTTCGGCAGTAAACCTTGAGTTTGAATTGTCCTCCGCAAGCGACATTTTCGAATACCACGTGTATACTGCTCCATTTGGGTTTACGAGCGTTGGTAACGGCTCTAACGGCCCTACTACACCGACATTCATTACCGACAGGGCCCCAAAGTTCCCACTTACCATTTCCAAAATCGCTGGGGATTTCGATGTGACTCCACAATTGACCGTATGGGTCGCAGTCGTACCGGTTGACTTCTCCGGAAACGCCATCATGAGCGATCTCGTTACGGCATCAATACAATCCATTGACGATGGTTTCGCCAACAATGGAAACGGCCTTCCAAGCGTCGAAGGCCTGATGGTCTCATGGGTCAACGGAGATATGATACTGGTTGAATGGGACCAAGTTGAATCCGAATTCATTCTAGGGTATCAAGTCCATATAAGCCAAGAGAATTTTTCAGAGGTTGCGAATGCAACACTCATTGGAGATGAGATATCGACAACCAGTTTTATTGTGTCAAGGGAGAATTTCCCTTCGCTCACGAATACTTCAGACTGGTATCTATCCGTGACTCCATTTGATCAACAAAATGTCAAACAAACGGTTGAAGCAATACAACTCAGTGCCAGTCAAGAGACCGGTGGGCCAGCCGAAGATAAGGGCGACCTTAGCCTCCAGACGTTGCTATCAACGCGCAACTTCCTAGCGGCAGGTATCGTGATTGCAGTCCTTGTACTGCTCCTAACATTCAGTCGAAGTCGGAAAGGACGTTCGGACATTTCCAAAGCATGGGATACTCAAGCCTCAACATGGGGAACAGATGATGGTTCACAAATGGATGGTTTGTTATCACCAGAAACTTCACTACCGCCGATGCCAGCAGGATACAATCAACCAAATCAACCCCTCCAGCCAAATTACGGGCAACCACAGCCAATGCAACCAGTCCAGCCGCAGCCCGTGCAACCTGCATACAACCCCGCAGTTCAGCAACCAATGCAGCCTGTTCAGCCGCAACCCGTGCAACCTGCATACAACCCCGCAGTTCAGCAACCAATGCAGCCTGTTCAGCCACAACCCGTACAACCTGGATACAATCCCGCAGATCAGCAACCAATGCAACCTGTTCAGCCACAACCCGTACAACCTGCATACAATCCCGCAGCTCAGCAGCCGAATCAAGTTCAGCCATCAGCAGGCTTGGATCTTTCTTTCCTTGATGAACTACTCTGAGTATGGTCGAAGGAATTGATCGCAGTTGGAAACTAAAATTTGTTGTCCATCAATTACCGTTTCATCCAATGTCAGCTATCAGTCCGAAGTTGAAGAGTTGTTGAAGGGATGATCTTTTGGTCGTTCGCTCCATCCTGTTGGACCGACAATGAAGACGGTATTTTTGGTTTCAACCCGTGCAGTTGCTCGATCATCGTAGGTAATGTTGAGGATAGATGAGGAGTTGAGGCGCCCTTCGCCGAGTTTGGGGTGTTCATAGGCATAACCGGAAAGCACATTTCCATCAATTGAGGCGTCCTTCATCACAACCTCCTCTTTGCTAACATGGCCGGTTTCGTATTGCTCGGAAGCCACCATGTATTTTGCAAGCGCTCGGTAGTCAATCTCAGAATCCAGTTCAATTCCAAGGTCAATAAATTCATTCAAGACATCCTCAATGGGGAGGGTTTCGTCTCCAATTTCAGTTAGGATTCGAAGGTACTCACTAGCAGGAATCGTTCCTGTTCCCGTTGTGTCAAAGACTTGGAACGCCTCGATCAACTCTCTTTCAGCCTCGTTATCGTGCTCAATATACGCTTGAACATCCTCGGAAGACTCGTCGAGCGGCTGGATACGTCCCATGTTGACATGGTCTTCCACATCCCCGTCATCAAAATGGATGAGGTAAGTCCCATCGGGGTTGTTCCTAGCAACTTTACCAGCATAGAAGTGACCGTAATTCTTCCAGTTAACAAAGACCCTTGCACCCTTTTCAAGCGTACGTGGCAGTTCAATTTCTGGAGAGGGCGGTGGGGCTTGCTCAACCACTTGACCGAGCATGCCCATCTGCCGAAGGGCAGTGATGACCGCTTCTGTGACGGCTGAGGGATCATTATGGATCGTCGTGTTGCTTATCACGTCCCCAGCAATTACGGAGTCCTGCATATTGAGCTGCTGCGAGCTCTGCTTTGGAGGTGCAGGAATCCATTCACTTCCCGACCACATCCATTTGCCGTCAGGGCTGATTACTGCGTCGTCCATAAACGATGGAAGCGAAACAACCTAACCAAATCTTCGGTGTCTAAATTTGTAGAAACGGAAAAATTCGGAAAATAATTACGCTAAACACAATGGTGTTTCCAATTACTTCTTGAGTTTACGACCAATAAGGAATCCAAGAACGAGACTGCTCCCAAATACCCCCATCTCAATGAGACTATCCGCCAAATCCTGAGCCTGTCCAACAATGATTTCAGGCGTTTCCAACAAACCAAAGGTCAATCGGTCCCAGTCGACGATGATGATATTTCGGGCCTCAAGCCACTTAAAAAGAACGAATTGGACAACTAAAAACAATTGAATTAACTTCGTGGCGAGTTGAAGAAGAACACCGAGGAGAACCCCTAGAATGACGCCTTGAAGTATGTTTTCTGCAAGCAATGCACTTATGTCCATACGAAAGCGGTCAACTCACAGTCTTAAAATAATTCTTGAATGAAAAGGATTTTTATTTCATCTGATGCATAACATCACATCAACTTCATTTGGATGGAGTAGGATGTGGGTTGTTCTGGAACGTTCTTGAGCCACAAATACTCGCTAAGGTTCCAAACTGCAGTTTCAATTTCCGAGCCGTAAGTTCCTTGTTTTTGGCCGATGGCAGGAGAACCAAGATGACACAACAGTGAACCATCATCATGTTCTCCGAGCGCTTGGAGAGAAGAGTTCAACGAAGACGGGTCGGACGTCACAATGCATTCAATCTGTTGTCGATGTTCATTCATGATTAGTGAAGGTGATGTCCCCGGATGTTCGTCTGAAATGTGTACTTCTCCCGTATTCAAAACAGGTATACCGTTAGCCAAGTATGACGCAATTTCTTGAGAAGATGAGGTCCCAATGCAATCATAAATTGATTCTAATCGTTCCGTGAGCCACTCGGAAATTCCATCTTCTTGCAGTTCATATTCTGGTGAATTATGCTCTGGTTGGACGATGTATACGTTGAACCCATGGCTGTGAAGAATCTGCGCAATGAGGCATTCCAATACTCCATATCCAGCGACAAGAAATACTCCGTTTGAATTTGCTTGCATTCTGTTGACGTGAGACTCATACCGTTCGTAGTCAAGACGAGAAGAATGTGTGAGAAGGTCTCTCTTACGGACCACACCCATTACTGGCATTGACGGGAAAAAAGGCCGATCAAATAATCCGTGGCACCACTGAACTCCAACAACGGATGAAGGGTCTCGCCCATCAAGGGCATATTTATCGTTCAACTTTTGACTTAATTCAAGGGAGGTTTCCAAATTTGAAGTCCACAGCGGTAGAGCCTTTCCCCATGTCATCCGCAAGTTGTTGTGAAGTTCACCATGACGTAACAAAGAACGCTGGCACAGGTTCCATAGGTCCGATGAGGATTTTGCATGTTCTAACTCTTCAGGATGGACTAATACTGTCCGGGGGTCATCCGAAGTACTGCGCCAAGATTCTTTTGCCCAACCGGGTAAATTTGAGGGGGAGTAAGGGTCGCTAGCACTGTAAATATGGTGCCATGCATGTTCCCTAAAAACAAGAAGTTCATCCAAGTATTTGTCCGCTGACTTTGTCCCGACTGCGGCGGCTTCCCGAGCCACCCTCATTGGAGAAAGAAAACCATAGTGGAACGCATAGGAAAGGCGAGAGACGCCTGATGGGTCTGCAGCATTGTTTCTTCTACGTGCATACCCGTTCAGTCCGTTGGAAAGGAAATCCTGCCATTTGCTAAGAGCAACACTTTCACCACCACATTCCTGCCAGACTGGATGAATCGTAGGGTCGATGTTGCAGGTTCGGAGCAACCGAAAGCGTTTCTTTGGATTCCTTAGTTCGGATTGTACATCTATGGGTTCAAACGGCAAGGGGCCATTGTAAGAACGTGTTTTCACGTCACAGACTGGCCAAGCGGCCTGTACTCTTCGCTTTCTCATTTTTTTGGTAGCATTACGGAATTTGAACGGTCGGTCAACAGATTTCCCATACAACGGCATAGGTATAACACAATGGCAGTCCACATCAATAACTGGACAAAGGGCCATCTGAGCAATAGTTTTGACCCATTTCGTCCAGGGAGGAAGCGGGAACATATCGGTAACAATACAGCTTGCATGTTCAGAAAAAGAGCGCATCACAGACGGGCGATGCCCATCTCTTGCGAGGTGGAACGTGTAGCGCAAACCGATTTTAGAACATCTATCGTCCATGTCAACTGCTGCATCAAGAATCATGTTGTGATGGCGCAAGGATGCGAACGGGTACCTCTCATCAAGTCCATGATAGATGACCAACGGAAGGTCGTAGATTGCAGCGATATGTCGCCCGATATCAATTGCAGGATTCTCATCTACCCGAAACGATGATTTGAGCCAAACAACGACTGGCCCCTGCCCTGTTGGTTGATCTTTGTCATTGAGCCTTCGCACTCGGTCGGCCAGGTGCTCGGGTAATCGGCCTATCATAGCGCACGCTCGCTTTCTATTGGATATATACCGGTGTTTTCAAACGCCGTATGTTCACTAAAAAATCAAGAACTCATAGTCTGCTTTTCAAATGAAAACTATGCTGAATCACTCTTCAGCAGAGTCTGCGAAGAGGGCAAAGAATTCCTCAATATCAATAACGCCGTTCTCATCCTCATCGGATTCATGGAAAATTGCTCGAGACTCATCAACGGAATAGGTGAACCCGAGGGCACGGAGGGCACTTTGGAATTCACTCACATTGAGGTGTCCTTTACCACCAAGGTCAGCCGCATGGAAGGCGGCAAGCCTACGCTGATGTTCGGAAGGTGATGTTCTGCCAAATTGTTCTCTAAATGTCGCAATTGGGGTTTTATCCGAGGCCAAGTAGTGCTTTCGGCCATACAGGTAGTAGGTGGCGAGACCGGCAACGACTGCAGCACCGCCTCCGATGAAGGCTTTAGAGCCCATGAGAATGATAAGACAAGCTCCAGCAATGATTCCCCAGAGTTGCATAATCGGGTAGAGCGGTCCCTTGTAGGCAGGGTCCCAATCATGTCTGTCACTGGTCTGGCGAAGAACGATGACACAGGAGTTGATCATCATGAAAATCATGATTTTGAATCCTGATGCTAATTTTACAACATCTTTGAGGGGTACAAACAAGATTGCTAGACACATGGCAAGGCCAGTAATGATAATCGGTATGTGGGGTGTTTCATACCTCACTCCTACGTTTTCAAGCGGTTGAGGCAAAAGATTGTCTCGAGCCATTGCAAACAAGAACCGTGAGGAGGCCAGAATTCCTGCTAAGGCCATAGAAATCATGGTGAGAACTGAAAGTATCGCTGCAAAGATTCCAAACTTGGTATTGACCACATGTTCAGCAAAGACGTAGATGGGGTCCTCCACGACTTTTCCATCGGTTCCAATCCACCATTCTCCGGGTATACTTGCCATCATCAAGAAAGCAATGACCGAATAAAGAACAGTAGCGATGAGGAGAGAAAGCATGATACCTGCTGGGAGGTTCTTTTCAGGGTCCTTGACTTCTCCCCCTATTGCGGCTACTTTCGTCACACCTGCATAAGCAACAAATACGAATGCAGCGGTCTCAGCCAACGTCCAAACATCAGCGTTAAACGCCCCGTCTAAGGGAATGCTAGCATCAAAGTCCGGGGAAAATAAGGCTGCGATACAGATGACAAGTAGAAGGAGAACCGTCATAATAACAATCGGAGTTTGAACTGCTTTGACCTTGCTAACTCCCATAATGTTGACGACTGTTATCAACAACAAAGCCGATAAGGAAAGGACCATGATATTGATTTCTACATCAAAATAATTTGTGACGGCGAGAAAGTATGCGGAAAAGCCAATCAAAGCAAATGCTGATTTCAGTAGAAATGAGGCCCATAGGCCTAAACCACTTACTGTACCAATCATCGGCCCGTAGGTTCGTTCCAAAAACACGTAAGAGCCGCCGCTGGTAGGCATTCCAGATGCTAATTCGGATTTTGATAACGCCCCTGGTAAGACTACAGAGGCAGCGAGAAGAAACGCCAACCAGATTCCTGGCCCCATGATTTGTGCTGCAAATGTTGGAGTAACGAAGATCCCTGGGAGCATTGCAGACAGTGAGATGATCACGACACCGGCTAAACCGATGGTTCGAGCAAGAGTGCCCTTGATTTCATCGGTAACACCTTTGATGTCGCCCTTGACGACGCCTGATATTATGGTCTCAACAGTTTTTTTTGCCATTTCACTCCCCCGATATCCAACATTAAAAAACTGAGTAAAGGGTGTTAAAAACTAATACGATATATTATATTGCCTCAAATGTGAAAACATTAGTCCGGAATCCGGTAATTCGTACTTCGCCACAGATGCCTAACGTTTTGCAAGAAAGGTTAGGATGAAAATACCATCAGTACCTTACCTTCTTTCGAGTGATGGTTCTCCATATTCGCTGAAGAGGGTCGTAATAGCGATCCACAACGCGTTCTTTGAGTTGAATGATGGCGTCGTCTGTGATTTGAATGCCGGCAGGACAGACTTCAGTACAGCAACGAGTGATGTTGCAGTACTCAACACCAAATTCCTTTTTGATTTCTGGAATTCGGTCTTCTGTGTCAAGCGGATGCATCTCATATTGGGCCAATCGGACAAGGTTGCGTGGTCCTGCGAACCCGTCAAACAATGCATGGTCTCGTAACACGTGACATGTGTTGACGCACAAGAAGCATTCAATACATTCTCGGAATTGTTGGACACGGTCTGCTTCCATTTGATTGAACTCCCAGTTCATCTCATCAGGCCCGTTAATTGGCTTGATACGCTGAGCAACTTCGTAATTCCAACTCACGTCGGTAACCAAGTCTTTGACGTGAGGGAAGGCTTTCATTGGGCGCACTTCGATAGGTTGCCCTTCGGGAGTTTCGGCAACGACATCACTCATTCTTGTCATGCACATTAAGCGAGGTCGTCCGTTAATTTCAGCAGAACAAGAGCCACATTTCCCAGCCTTGCAGTTCCAGCGAACGGAAAGGTCGGGTTCCTGCTCGTGTTGAATTCGGTGAAGACAGTCAAGAACGACCATTCCCTCGTCGAGCTCAACATCGTATGATTCAAGACTCGCTTCTTCACCTTCGCCTCGTAGAATATTGAACGCTTGCTTCTTTCCTTTGAGTGACATCACTTCTCACCTCCAGCTTCGGCGGCTCTCTCAGCAATCATAGCCTTGACCTCGTTGAGGGCCTCCTCAAGGTCGTCGCGTATGGCTTCAACCGGTTCCTGTCGAATCTTCATTTCGCCGTCTTCCATCCAAATGATGTTGAGGTTTTTGCCCCAATAATCATCCTCAGGTGTCGGGAAATCATCTCTTGTGTGACCGCCACGGCTTTCTTCCCGAGTCACTGCAGCAAGTGTTGCTGCGTGGGAAACATCAACCATATTGAGCAAATCAAGGGCTTGATGCCAGCCAGAATTGTACTTGCGTGAAGTTCCAGAGGAACATGCCATTGCTCGCGCCTTGTAGGATTTCAAATCATCAAGGGCTTCCTCAAGTTCAGCCTTGGTGCGAATGATGCCAACCTTCGCTTGCATCATATCCCGCATTTCGTCGTAAATCGCTCCAGGGTTTTCTCCACCTTCTCGCATGAGAGGCGCAAGCATGTCATCAATAGCGTGACCTACTTGTTCGTCATCAATAGCCGGTTGCGCCAAATCTTTGGCCCGTTTTGCAGCGAATTCACCTGCACGCTTCCCGAACACAATGAGGTCTGAAAGTGAGTTGCCTCCGAGACGGTTTGCTCCGTGAAGGCCAGAGGCGACTTCACCACAGGCAAAGAGTCCAGGAACGGTTGTTTCCTGAGTTTCAGCATTTACACGAACTCCGCCCATGACATAGTGTGCCGTTGGCCCAACTTCCATAGGTTCCTTTGAGATGTCAACACCGGCAAGTTCCTTGAACTGATGATGCATGCTCGGTAGTTTCTTCAAAATGGCTTCTTCACCACGGTGAGAAATATCGAGGAATGCCCCGCCGTGGGGTGAACCGCGCCCTGCTTTGACTTCTGAGTTGATGGCCTTTGCAACAACGTCACGAGTGAGGAGTTCAGGCGGTCGGCGAACGGTAGCGAGTTTCCCACTCACAACTTCTTCAACCCACTGGTCCGATTCTTCGATGGTGTCGGCGTGGTCGCCTGCAAACATCTCAGGAACGTAATCAAACATGAATCGCTTTCCTTCAGAATTGGTTAAGCGTCCACCCTCACCACGAACACCTTCTGTTACGAGAATACCTCGTACGGAGGGCGGCCAAACCATGCCGGTTGGATGAAATTGAACGAATTCCATGTCGCGAAGTTCTGCGCCGGCCCAAAGGGCAAGAGCATGTCCGTCTCCAGTGTATTCCCAAGATCCAGAACATACAGACCAGCAACGAGTGATACCGCCAGTGGCCAAAACAACGGATTTGCCTGAGAACGCATGAACGTCTCCGTCAACTCTGGTGTAAGCAACGCATCCTGTGACGCGGTCTCCTTCCTTGAGCAGGGTTCGGACGGTGTATTCCATGAAAATGTCAATCCCTTCATGAATTCCTCGCTCTTGGAGCGTACGGATCAGTTCGAGGCCGGTTGCATCGCCAACGTGGGCGAGACGAGGGAAGGTGTGTCCACCAAAGTTACGTTGATTGATCAAGTTGTTTGGTGTTCTGTCGAAGACAGCGCCCCATTGCTCCAGTTCTCTAACTCGGTCAGGGGCTTCTTTGGCATGGAACTCAGCCATTCGCCAGTTTGCTAGCCACTTGCTTCCTTTCATGGTGTCGTGGAAGTGAACCTTCCACCCATCACGAGGGTCGGCATTCTGGAGTGCAGCAGCACATCCACCTTCGGCCATAACCGTGTGGGCTTTGCCGAGGAGAGATTTAGTGATCATAGCCGTCTTTGCTCCGCTACGAGCCGCCTCAATAGCAGCCCTTAGCCCGGCGCCTCCGGCGCCGATGACAATAACATCATATTCGTGGTTGGTTATTTGTTCAGTCATCATCTCACCTCAAATTACAAACAATGCGACGTCGTTAACGTACCCTTCACAAACGGCTAGAACCCAAAGGTCTCCAAGGAAAACGAAGGTTAAGGATGTCCAAAACCAAAACCCGTGGGAACGGTTCAAAATACTGATTTTTCCGAAGAGTTTCCCTCGGATTTGACTCAATCCTGTTGTCCAGCGGTCTAACATTCCACCGGCTAGGTGGCGCAGAGCGTGACAGGAAGTGACATACATGGTAAGCAAGAATGCCTCAATGCCCATCACAAGGGTTCCAAAAGAAAGACCAATACCGTCATCGAACGTCATGGCGTGAGTCACATCCCACCATTTTATGAGAAGAATGACCATTGCCGCATACAGGAAATATCGGTGCAAATTGTTGAAGATGAACAGGCGCTTTTCTCCTTGATAACCGAGTTTCTTGTTGATATCTGGCTCGTCGACCCAGCAAGCAACGGGGCTTGCGAAGAAAGTGCGGTAGTACACTCGGCGCATGTAATAGCAAGTACCACGGAACCCAAATGGAATCCAAAGAATCAGCACTGCTGCGTTAACCCAGGTGGGATGGTCCCACGATGAAAGCCCAAACAAGTCCCATTCCAACACGTTCGGGGAAAAGATGGGCGACATCACGGTGTGATGGCTGTCTAGACTGTAGGAAATTGTCCCTTCAGTAGTGTAGATGAACAAGCGCCAAAAAGTGTAAATCATAGCCGCAGTCAAGCCAATACCCATGGTAAGAGGCTGACTCCACCAGTTGTCTATTCGGTTCGTTCGACCCAAGCCATTGATGACTGGGAGTTTGATGCCGTCGCCCATGGTTACACCCTCATTTCCCCTAAGGGAACATGTTACCCAATGCCGCAGGGTCTTTGAGGTTCACCATTGGGCCACAGGGATTTTGAAGGTGAATTTCAAGCCAATTGAGTCCAGTCAACATCAGCTTCTGCCATCTCAACTTCTTCAACATCCATCTGAGCAAGTTGGAGTTTTCCTGAAAGTTCGTCGTTGACTGCATGCCAGTAGGAATATGCTTCAATAACCCAGATTCCAGATTCTCTCGTTCCGTTTCCAGAGCCTTTCACTCCACCGAATGGAAGGTGGGCTTCAGCGCCTGTAGTGGAGTTGTTGATTCCTGTCATTCCAGCCTTGATGCCGGTCTTGTACCTGTATGCTTCCAAACGGTCGTTGGTGTAGATTGCGGAAGATAGACCGTAGGGGCTTGCATTCGCCAAATGAAGGGCGTGGTCAAAATCGTCTGCTTTGCAAATCGTAACAGCAGGCCCGAAGACTTCCTCATGGAAGCACTTCATGTCTTCAGTGACTTCGGTAAAGACGTGAGGCCACATGAACACGCCATCTTCTGCAGTTCCAAGGAAATTAGCGGGTTGATTATCGCTGGTGATACGGCCTTTGCCGAACATATGGTTAGCACCAGATTCCTTACACATTTCTACTCCTGTGAGGAAGTCCTTAGCGTATTTTTCGGACAACATTGGGCCGTACAATACGCCGTCGTGTGCAAGTGAGTCCCCAATGGTTGTGGATTCAACTTTAGCCATGAACTTGGTCATGAATTCGTCGTAGATATCTTTGTGGAGAATCAAGTTTCCAAGTGAAGTGCAGCGTTGACCTGCAGTTCCGAAGGCACCCCAATATGCTCCCTCAACAGCGTTGTCAAGGTTAGCACTTGGCATAACGACAAGTGGGTTCTTCCCACCGAGTTCAAGTGAACACGATACGAGGTTGCGGCCACATACTTCTCCGATCATCTTACCAACTTCAGTGGACCCTGTGAAGGAGATTTTGTTGACACGTCCTTCATCGACTGCGTCAACGAGATATTGTCCAGCGCCGCTTCCTTTCCCGTGAACCAGATTGATAACTCCGTTCGGGATTCCAGCCTCATGCATGATACGTGCGAGGGCAAAGGAGAGAAGAGGTGCATCTTGTGGACTCTTCCAAACACATGTGTTTCCGCACATGATTGCTGGAATCATCTTCCAAAAGGGAACCGCTGCTGGGAAGTTGCAGGCATTGATAATACCGCAGACTCCAAGTGGGCGGCGGTACGTGAACAGTTCTTTATCTGGCAATTCTGAGTTAACCGTTTGTCCGTACAGGCGTCGGCCTTCAGATTGGAAAAAGAGACAGGTGTCGATTGCTTCTTGTACGGAGCCAGCCGATTCTTTCAGGGTCTTGCCGATTTCACGGGTTTCAAGTGCGACGATGGCGTCTTTGTGCTCCATCAACAATCGGCCCATGTTTCCGATGATCTGACCACGAGTCGGAGCGGGGGTTGCTGCCCATCCTGGGAACGCAGCGTGTGCAGCATCAAGAGCAGAGTGAACATCCTCTCGAGTCGAGAGAGGGAATTCGCCGAGGGTGTCGTTGAGGATGGCAGGGTTAATGGAAGTGAATGAGGCTCCGTCGCTTGCCAGTGTCAACTGACCATTGATGATGTTGTAACCCTTAACACTAGGCTTACCGTTGGGGTTGTTTGAAGTCAAAAATTCGAGGCCGGTTTCTAAGACGTGAACCATGAGCAAAGCGAACAACACTCGTCTCTTGAATGTGATGGAACGAATAACATGGTCAATATAAGGCGTGCATTTAAGTGAGTCCTGCACTTTTGGCCTTTGTAAACTGACCTGAATGGCGTGGTGGAGTCTTCATATACCGTCGTATGCCAATAGGAAATGTTGAGGAGCGAGTGTTATGTCTGACAAAGAGGAATCTGTTTCATTGCGAGTATCAAAAGCCATACCATCTGACGTAGGACACGGACGTGCCCGCATATCTGCCGACATGGGATTGGACTTGAAGCCCGGTGACATCGTCGAAATCAGCGGTGATAACCGCTCAACGGCTGCCATCTATTGGCGAAGTCGCCCTGAAGATGCAAAGATGGACATCATTCGTGTAGATGGAATCATCCGTAAGAATGCGGGAGTCAGTCTTGGCGACCGAGTTACCGTCACCAAAGTCGAAGCAAAAGACTGCACAAAACTCACCATTTCCCCGGTCATGGCTAACAAACAGAAAGTAAAGTTTGGTCCAGGAATTGAAGGATTTGCACGCAGAGGCCTTGCAAAGCGACCGGTTGTTGCCGGAGACCGAATCTTCATTCCGGGAATGACCTTGTTTGCAGAGGCCCTCCCGTTTGCCGTAGTACAAACAACACCCAAAGGCATTGTCAAAGTTACAACCGACACAGAGATTGTCATCAAGGACGAAGCCGTTGCTGAGGAAGACGTTGGTCAATCAGAAGGAATCACCTACGAGGATGTTGGTGGAATCGGACAGCAGTTGCTCAAAGTTCGGGAAATGATTGAACTGCCACTTAAGCATCCTGAGTTGTTCCGAAGACTCGGCATTGACCCACCAAAGGGTGTACTGCTTCACGGACCACCTGGAACTGGAAAAACAATGATTGCAAAGGCAGTTGCAACCGAAGTCAACGCCCATTTCAAGAGCATCAACGGCCCTGAAATCATCTCGAAGTACTACGGTGAATCCGAAAAACAATTGCGAGAAATTTTTGATGAAGCTGCTGACAACGCTCCGGCAATTATATTCATTGACGAAATTGATTCGATTTGTCCAAAGCGAGAAGATGTTTCTGGAGAAGTTGAACGACGTGTTGTTGCTCAAATGCTCACCCTGATGGATGGAATGCAAGGTCGCGACAATGTCGTGGTGATCGGTGCAACCAATCGTCGTGACGCACTTGACCCAGCACTCCGACGACCAGGTCGTTTCGACAGGGAAATCGAAATCGGCGTCCCAGACCGTGATGGTCGAAGTGAAATCATGGATGTTCACACGCGACAAATGCCGATTGCAGAAGATTTTGACATCTCTTGGGTACTTGACAACACCTACGGATTCGTAGGGGCAGATTTGGCTGCGCTCGTTCGTGAAGCAGCAATGCGTGCTCTACGAAGATACCTTCCAGAAATAGACTTGGAAGAGGAAACTATTCCTCCAGAAGTTCTTGAGAAAATGGAAGTCTGCATGGATGACTTCAAAGAAGCCATTCGCGACATTGAACCGTCTGCCCTTAGGGAAATTTACGTTGAAGTCCCTGAAGTTTCATGGGACGAAGTCGGCGGACTCAACGAAGTCAAGGACCGTCTCAAGGAATCGGTGGAATGGCCACTCACCAAACCTGAACTCTTTGAGCACTTTGGGATTAAGCCACCACGAGGAATTGTACTCTTTGGAGCACCTGGGACAGGAAAAACCCTCCTTGCGAAGGCAATCGCCAACGAGGCCCAGGCGAATTTCATCAGTATCAAGGGCCCCGAACTCATCTCGAAGTGGGTCGGAGAATCTGAACGCGCAATTCGGGAGATTTTCAAGAAGGCAAAGCAATCAGCGCCCTCCATCATTTTCCTTGATGAGTTTGAATCCATCGCATCCATGAGAAGCGGCGGTTCTGCTTCAGAGGGCAGCGATGTCTCAAACCGAGTCGTAAACCAACTCCTTGCGAGCATGGACGGCGTGGAATCACTTGACGGCGTCATCATTGTTGCTGCAACCAATCGCCCGGAAATGATTGACCCTGCTCTTCTACGAAGTGGTCGCTTTGAGCGAGTCCTCCACGTACCTCCACCCGACACCGGTGCTCGTGAAGTCATCTTCAACATCCACAGTGAAGGAATGCCGTTGAGCAAGTTCTCGTTCAAGGATATTCTCACAGGCATGGATGGATTCACAGGAGCTGACATTGAGGCTGTTTGCCGAGAAGCAGCACTTATCTGCATGCGTGCTGGTAAGAAGCGTGTCACTAAGACGCACTTTGAGGAAGCAATCTCTCGTGTACGGCCAACCGTTACACCGGACATGCTGGATTACTATCAGAAGATGGAAACCCGATTGACGTCAGGATTAAGCAATATCAAGCGAAATCGTGACTTCAGTCGTGGCATGGAAACCATGTGATTTGGCCTCACCGTACCGACGCATTCATTTGGCTTCGCTGAGACGGAAGGTCCACAGAGGTAGATGACATGGCAATCTTCGGCAGGGAAGTCATAGGACGCTTGGTCGTCGACCGAACGGGAACCGATCTCGGTAGTTTAACAGACATCCACTTTGACCTCAAAACAGGAGCAATTAGCGAACTCATCGTGACGGTTGAAGCGACGGTAAGCGCAGCAGCACTTCCTTTTGAGAGCCGTGAAAACATCGTAATGATTCCCGTAGACGCTGTCTCAAGAGTAGCAACAAAAATTCATCTGAACCGCTGAAACAACCAGGTTTTTTGTGATACAATGGATGAGCATTTTCTGTCCTTGTTTGGACAACCTTCTAAAGATAGGTGAAACCGTGGAAGAGTGGGTAGTTTCTCCCAAGTGATGTCCATGGTCGGCCTGCCTGCTAATTTTAACGCGAGAAGGATTGCCCTTCAAGCGTCATTTTGGCTCGTTATGCTCATCCTCTTGATGACAATCTTGCTCAATTTCATCAACTTGAGCGCCACAAACCAACTCTCGGCTTATGATGATGATTGGAACGATATGTCTGCGTTCCGACAGGATATCAAGGACATGGGGATTCAAACCAACTCACTCGTGAGCAGTCCGTTGCTGCTTGGCGACATCGAAGACCCTCGTAACACAACATACATCCTTGCAGGCGTAGAGCGTGACACCCTCACACTTCCACAATTTGATGAGGACGGTTTCATTACTATTGCATCGGACAGTGGATATTCACCCTCAGAGATCAACGCCATCGTTGAATTTGTAGAAGCCGGTGGAACGGCGCTTGTCTTGGAGGATTATGGCTACGGAAGTTCTGTTGCAGAGGCGTTCGGAGTGAGTTACATGGGCGATCAGGTATACGATACCAACTACGTCGCAGAACTTGATTTCAATTACATTTGGATGTGCATTCAGGAGAACCCATGTGGCATGAACGGTACTGAGATTGACCCGAGCACCCTGTCATCTCACGAGCGCTGGGCCAATGTCGGTGAACAAGGAGAACACCCTTGCTCCCTCTTGGATGGAGAAAGCATGACCGAGGCTGAAGCTGGCCTTTGTACTCAACATTGGAACAGTGGCGTCATTGAATACAACGGCACCTATCAGATGCTACTCAACAACGTCACGGGACTTGAGAAAATCCCAGGCGTTCGGGGCCCGCTAAGTGAAGTTGCAGTTCGTGCTATGACCAGCAACGGGGCAACCGTTGACGTTAACGGAGATGGCGAAATACAATTTGGAAGCGAAATAACACCGGCAACACCAGACCGATGGGGCCAATTCAATCTCACTATCGAAGCATGTGCACGAACCAGTTGCGACCCATCCGATGGTGGAAGAATTGTCTTCATGGCTGACGGGTCTGCACTCATTAACGCCATGTACGATTACGAAGGTTTCAACGAAGGAAAATACGGTGAAACCGCAACGCTCATGCCTGCAAATGACAATCGCAAGTGGGCCATGGATTTCATCGCTGAAGCCTTGATGAGTCAACTGGAAGGCGAAGAAGGTGAACCTGCTGAGAACGCAATGGTCATTTTTGATGAATCACGACACCCTCAAAGTGCCCTTGCGGCTGATTCTTACAACACGGTTTACTTCCTTCTTGTCTACTTCACTGGAGAGGGTTTGGCCATGCTCCTTCTCTTCCTCATCCTGTTCGTGACCTTTGAAGCAGTCCTCATCAAGAAACGTGACCCAGAACCTTGGCGCCATGTATTCAGCATCATCTACTACGGGTTTGGTGATGCCAACAGATATGCTTACTATTCCAAAGTGGAGAAAATCCGCCAAGTGTTCCTATCCAAGGTTCGAAATCAAAACGGACTCAATCGTGAAGAATTCCAAGGTATGCAAGCCAATGAACTCGTTTCAATGATTAACGACCCTGTTCTCGCCAAATTTGCGGTTGAATCAAACAACCGATACACGCTTGAACAGACGGTTGCTCTGGTCAAACGGATTAAGGCGTGGGGACGTCAGTGAGGTGAGATGAATGTGGACACGTAAGGCTGCTTTCACCTTCACTGGAGGAATCGCTCTCGTATTGATTGGGATGATGATTTCCAATCAGCAGATGATGATCTTGGGCCTCAGTTTGGTAGCCTTCATCGTCGTCAATTCGTGGATTTCAGGCCATGGTGATGTTGAAGTTCAGCGAACACTTTCTGCTGACAACCTGTACAAAGGCGATGATTTGTATGTTGAACTCCTTGTCACGAACCGGAGCAACAGGAAAACACAGATGTTAGACATCTACGATAACATCCCGCACGAGATGAAGTTGCGAAGTGGTTTGAATCAAATGCAGCTCAACCTCAAACCTGGTGAGTCTGCTCGTATTCGCTATGTTCTCCGTTGCCCATTAAGAGGTCACTATTCCATCGGACCTGTTTCGCTGCGTGCACGGAACACATTCAATCTCGGTGTTGAGGACATGTATGTTGACCATCACAGTGACATTGTCATCTTCCCACAAATTAAGGACATTGAGGAAGCATTCTTGCGAAGCCGCACACCCAAGATGTACACGGGAGCGACAACTCTTCGAACACCAGGCCAAGGGTCTGAATTTTATTCATTGCGAGAGTATGTTCCTGGAGACCCATTCAAGAACATCAATTGGAAAGCATTTGCCCGAACTGGTGAACTGATGGTGAACGAAAAATGTCGAGATGCGGTAACCGACCTCTATCTCATTCTTGACAGCAGAGACCTCGCACGCATCGGAACCGTTCTCAAAAATCCGCTCGAGATGGGGACTGTGTCCGCAGCAAGTCTTGCAGCCTTCTTTTTGAAACGCCGAGATTCTGTCGCTCTTGCAATTTATGATGAGAAATTGTCGTACCTTCCACCAGACACAGGTGACAAGCAGTACTTCAAGATTCTAAGCGCACTAGCAGGAGTTACACCGAAGGGAACTATGCCGCTTCAAGCGGTTACGAACTCCCTCAGTGGAAGATTTAGTCGGGGAAGTCCAGTGTTCGTCATCTCCTCATGCGAAGGTGACGGAACCGTTCCTGCCGCTGTTCGCGACCTGGTAGGACGAGGACACGAGGTAACTGTCCTATCTCCTTCTAGCGTTGACTTTGAACGCCTCGTAAGCAGAATTCCACGTATGTCGTATGAAGTCCTGAAACTAGAACGACAGAACCGACTCACAACGCTCGCAGGTTCAGGAGCACAAGTCATTGATTGGATGCCAGACATGGATCTGTCACAGGCGTTAATGCAGGTAAGGGGGTACTGAGGATGGCAGGTGAAGTAGGTCTCCAATCAGATGTTCTTATGGAAGGCACTGCCCGTCCAAGAACACTCCATCTGAAGAATTTGAGACGCCAATGGCAAATTCTTTGCCTTCAAATCGTTGCAACAATCGCGCTCATCACCATGTATGTCCAAGTGGTCCAAACTTACGTCGTTGGCTCCATTGACCACACCATCTTGTTTGACTCCATTGAATTGCTGATCTCAGACCAGCTCCCTCTTGGCGATTGGTTAACTGGAGAAGGAAGAGACGGCCTTTCGAGATTCTTTGTTCCAATGGTCATGGGACTTGGCTTAGGCGGAATTATGGCATTCATCGCATTCCAAAGCCCTAAGGTTCAACAGAGGATTAAGTTGGGATTCATCATCGGACTGATTGTTCTTCTCGTCGGTCGCCTTCTTCTTTCTTGGTTCGCAGGAATGTTGTTTGAATTCAATCTCCGACTCCCCGACGAAAGTGAATTGGAAACCCTTCAGTGGCCTCTTCTCATGATTTTGTCGCTCATCATCCTCTTCATCTATCTCTTGCCCGTAATCATGGGTACACGGGGCATATGGGGCCTATCACGCCGTTCAATCGCTTGGGCAATCGGCTTCACGCTCCTTTTCCTAGGAATTCACGCGATTCTTACCTTCCCACTCATCAAAGGGCAACTTGGGTCTTACGGTGGCGTTCTAGCCACGCTTGAAAGTCAAACATCCGACCCAACAATCGGACTGTTTGGTCTTAATTTGGTCACAAAAGAACAGTTTGACCTCATCCTCATAGCAGTGCTCATCATGGTATTCCAAGAAGCAAGTTACGGTGTAATTCGCAACCTTGAGTATGCATTCCGACTACCAGAATCCTGCAAGCGCGATCCAGAATATGTGCGCCAAATGGATAACGTCCTCAACACCCACTTGCGACACACGTTCTTTTTCTTAGGTTTAACAGGCCTAGCGACGATGGTAGCATTAGGATTCCACAAAGTTCTCCTGACCGTGGTATCAGACACAACTGGTAGTCAATGGGCAGGACAGGTCTCTGAATCAATTGAATTAACTCTCACTTACGGATTAGTCATCTCGGCTTTACTGTTCCTTAGCATCATGGCAGTGCTGAGATTCTTTATCCCATGGCAGCGTGTCATAGGACTGATTCAGTCCCGTGGAGTCAAGGATGATACGAAGCCCGCAATCAATGACTTCACACAACTTTGATCATTGGTTGGACTGAATGAATCGCCCAATCATCTCACTTGTTGCTAGCAACAGCAATGGGAAGCAAACAAACCCAATCGTAAACCCAATCCAATTCGCATCGAACTGTTCGCTAATGTCACCTCCATAAACGAGAGTTATGACAACGACTGCAACCAGCATGAATCGTTCAAGAAACAGCGGATATGGCCGACCTTTTCCTTCTTCCCGCCCAAGGAGTGTTGTCGGTTCACTTGACAACTTTAGCACCTCAGAAGTCAATATTAGAAAGACGAGATTCAAGGTCGGCTAAGGCAGCATCTGGAGGGGAACTTGTAGCGGTAGGCGTCGTATCTCTATGCCCCCATTCAGCGTCGATTCGAGCCAATTCTGCCTCAAGTTGGGCTCGTTCATCATCAAGGTCAACCTCAACTTGCTGTGGCGTAGCTTGGGAAATTGTAGTCGCAGGCAGGGAGTCGCTTGGTGCGGGTAAATCCGACCATCCATCGTTATCGGTAGCCGAGGATTCGGCCTGACCCATATCGATGTCTTCTTCATGAAGTAAGGCTGGCTCAAGGTCAACCAGCATGTCCTCGTCAACTGGAAGACGTTGGCCGGAAGGAATAGATTCTCTTTCAAAAGGAAGAAGACCGTCACGTTGGAATTCCCAAAGCATACCTCTTGGGATACCATCGGTAAGCCCAGATGCATCAAGTTGAGTAATGAGTTCTTCAAGAACTCGGGCAGTCTCCTCCAACCCGATGGCTTCACCGGCATCTCGTTGATCTGCTTCAAGGTAGATGTCGTCCAAAGCAACCTGAATCAATTTCCGGGTGCCTTGGGCGAGACTTGGGAGCGCTTCAGGACGTTGACAGTTGGTCATCAATGCGTGTACTTCGTGACTTGGCGCACCTAACCGCTCAATCTGCTCAAGTACATTTCTGATTCTGCGCAGCATGGTAATGGAACGATCATAATCTTCTAGCAGATGTTCCAAATCAAGGACAACATGGTTCACGGTTTCTCCAAGTTGATGTTCTAACCGTTGTTGAACGGACCAACGAGCGAGTCCTCGAACCGCACCTGCTGTTTGTGGCACCTGACGCTCAAGCAGCGTCATTACCTCTGATGAAAGAAGATGGCGTGGGGTGGCAGCGACATGGTCAACGGTTGATTGGATGACCTGGAGTGCGCGCTCAACAGCACGGTCAAGCATGGTTACTGAATAGCCAAGTTCCCGAGCATGTTCAAGGCGTTCAAGTACAGGACCTAACCCTTCGAAGGTGTTGTTGTCGTCAAGAAGAGCTTGTGCAAGCGGTTCTTCTGCAAGACGGGCCCGCAGGCGTTCTGCCTCCTGAATATCTGCTAAGGCTTCTTCATGGGCTTGAGAAAGAGTGGTTGCCTTCTCAACAAGAGAGGAAAGTTCTGCTTCTGCATGACCGCGACGAGCCCCCATATCTCCAAGTTCACGAAGAAGTGTACGGCGTTCATCCATTAACTCTCGGAGTTCAGCCTGAACGTTTGAGCGGCGTGACTCGTCCTCTGCACGACGAAGACGGTCTTCTTCCATACGATTCTTTGACATGGATTCTTCAGTTTTGATAGCATCCAATTCAAGTTGATGCACGTGAACTTGTTCCTGGAGCGTGAGCACGTCTGATTGGCTTCGTGCGTGGCGCTCCCTTGTGGTACTCACTTGTTCGGTGAGGACACGCAAACGACGCTCTTCATCCTCGCTTTGTTGCCGTATTGTATTGAGGCGCTTGCTACCTTCTGTCAAGTTCGCCTGGAGTTCGGCTTCCTTGAGCGCAAGTGTTTCAATCATCTCCTTTAGTTCACTGCTCGCCTCTGCGTCACCCAAAGCCTTCGCCAATTCTGCAGCACGCTCGCTGACTTGATGTTCAAGTTCATTCACTCGACGTACGAGACGTTCAGCTCGGTGTTCAGCATCTTCCGACTGATTACGAGATTCAGCGAGGTCCACTTGCAAACTGTTGAGGCGGGCATGTGCATCTTCAAGGGCTACGGTATGGTTTTGGCGTGTTTCACTCGCTTCACGAGCAACGATTTGAGCAGCAGTTTTCTTCGTCTCCAATTCCTTGTTTTTACCTTCAAGGATGGCCTTAGCCTTGGTCATTTCATCCAGTGACCGCTCGGCCGCCTCAAGTTTTCGACGTAATCCGGCGTCAACAGCAGCCACTGCTTCTCCTTGCATTACCGGTAACCCGTCTCCGACTTCCATACCGGCGGTTGAAAAATTGACTTTTCCTCGTTGAAGTCGCAATTCTTCCAAACCCGCTTCAAAACCAAGCATTTCTTCCAAAGAAGCCCTGATTGAAGCCTGTCGAGCTTCTGAACGGGTTCGTACGGTTGATAATTGGTCACAGAAAGATTTCAGTTTGAAGGTTTCAAAGGAGCCTGAATTTGAGGACACAACCGTGCCTGCTGCAAAGCGAATCAATTGCAATTTTCGCTTTGGTTCAGTGAGCATTGTCATGGCTGCGCTTTCATCATCTGCGTTCGGAGCCCATAGAGCAACAGGAACACCTCGGGAAAGAATGAGTGAAACGGACTTTGAGGAAGCTCCTGATTGAATGTGGCCGGTAACCTCCTCTTCCATCCCCGCTTTGAGCATGGAAAGAATGGCATCAGGGCCACCTCGCCCTTCACGAAGAGGGAATCCATCAGGCAGGCTTGTGCCGTGCTCTCCAATCGAAGCAACATCACCCTCAAGCATGAGTGAGGCAGAAGAGAGGAGGCGGGCGTGATTTGCATCCCTTTCTGTCCAAATTGCAAGAGCGATTTCACCACTTTGGGCCAAAAGGAGTGCACCATCCGAGGTGTGGAGGGTCCAATGACCCGAAGGACCCAATCCTAATCCTAAGTTGATATCCTCCACACGGATATCAGAAAGAATACTGTGAATCTGAGCCGATAACGACTCTGCTTCTCGTGGGAGTTCCCCTGCTTCATCAATGAGCATGCCCGAATCAATAGCGATTGCTCCTCGTACGGTTTCATTTTCAACCAGGTGGTTCAGTACTTTTGACAGGTCTCTCGCAAGGAGACGCTCAACGAAATTCGTCATTGAGCGAAGCCCTTGTCGGTCTGCTTGATGAACAAACGCTTCGGGAATGAGTTCAGCGACATCACCAAGTCCTGCGATTGTATATTCCGTAGCAGTGAAGCGTACTTTCTGCTCAGATTCTAATGCCAGCAAGGCATGCTGAGCCTCTTCTCCAGCGAGCAAATCCCGCTTCTGAGTGTATTTACTCCCTTCAGCCAACCATCCAACAACACGCCCTGCTCGCACAAGACGATGCCCTGCTGGAGTTTTTCGTCGCCCCACCCATGTTGAAATAACACCGTGTGCGAAGGGTTGCAGCGTTCCAGCGGTCAAATCTATGTCTTCATCGACTGGAGTTCCAAAGGGCATTTCAAACATGTTAGTTCACCTACATTTCAGGGGTTGTTGCAAGAGACTTGCGATTGAGGTCCACGCTGTGTCTCCACCTCGCAAGTTTTCCGCCTTTTCCGTGCAGCATCAGAATGCGGTACGGAGTAACGATGTCGATCATGGTCCTGGTATCACTCTCTTCCCAAATCTCGTAAAGTTCACCGAGACCAAGATTTTGAGTTGCTTCCAGAGCAGTAGAGGTCATCATGACAGTACGTCCAACGTCAGGAAATGAGCCTGATTGTCCAACGCTGGCCATGAGACGTCCTCGGTCATCAATCATCAGAGCTTGTTCGACACCGTTTTGGGTCGTCAAAGCGGATAATAGCCGTTGTAGCATGGTCGCTCAACCTCAGTGACACCGCTGTAGCCTTCAAGAAGTTTTGCGCTCAAGAATGGTTTTCTGTTGATTTGGAGACCCTATTGGAATTTCCAACTGGAAAATATAGTTTAGATCCTAGAAATCAAGGCGATGTACCTTGATTCGGAAATTTTGAGCAATGGAGCAATCCAATCAGGCACCAAATGACCAAATGTTCAGGCGTCCTATCGTAATAAAAATTTCAATATAAAAATCAAATTTCCTATTAGAAAATTGAAATTTATGTCTGCCTTGGTAATCTCAATTCTGAAGCCGTTGATTTGAAACACTCCAGCGACGCCCCACAGGTTATGGCCGAGGCAGAAACGGAGGGACCATTTCAAATCCCTACGTGCGATTCCTGCAACAAGCCTGCCGTTGTCGAACAAGCGTACTCAGGGCGAATTCTGTGTGGGAAACACCTCGCAAAGTCTGTTCGGAAGAAGATTGGAAAAGAACTGCGAATGCAACTTCCGCTTAAGCGAGGCGAGCATACAACCATCCTAGTAGCGGTTTCTGGTGGGAAGGATTCCGCCGTTTTGCTGCACTCTCTCGTGGATTTACTCGGAGAACGCAGAGATGTAACGATCGTGGCGGGAACCGTTGACGAGGGCATAGAGGGATACCGTCCTCCGTCCATTGTGTGTGCGAAAGACCTCTGTGACCAGTTGGACATCCGCCATGAGGTCGTATCATATCCTGAACTTTCGTTTATTGAAATGGACGAAGTAGTTCGCAGGCTACCAATGGCGATGAAGAAAGACAGAAATGCCCCAAGAATGCCTTGTGCGTACTGCGGGGTGTTCCGAAGGCAAGGAATCAACCATCTAGCAGAGCGAATTGGTGCAGATTACATCGCATTGGGGCATAATTTAGACGATATGGCTCAAACAGTGTTGATGAATGTATCAAACGGCGATATGGAGCGCACACTCAGACTTGCACCTCACACTACGAATCGAGTGGATGGTCTAGCACCACGAATTGTCCCCTTGCGCTGGGTTCCCGAGCAGGAAATCCACCTCTATGCAACCCACAAAAATCTCCCCATTCATCATGAAGAATGCCCGAATGCAAAAGGCGCACTACGGTGGAGGCATCGAGAATTAGTTGCAACTATGGAAGCCGATGTCCCAGGCACTCGGCACGGCCTCGTTCGGATGGCTGACCAAGTCAAAGCACTGCGAGACCAGGTTGTAGAATTGGGCGGTGGTTCAACCCGACCTGCCCCCCCTCAACCTTGTGAACGGTGCGGAAGTATGACGTCGGGCTTGCAATGCAAAGCCTGCGACATGAGAGACCTCTTATCGATTGATGAAGAGTGATCACAGCAGATTGCCGATCAACTTCTCTAAGTCTTGAGGTCGGCCACAATAGTGGCACCGCAGAACAAGAGGCTCTCTCCCCATGACACGCAAGCGGTGGGCTAACGGTTCGCGCAGATTTGTGGTGATGCAGTTTGAGAAGGTACATCGAACAACATTCGTAACTTCTTCCCCGATTTGAATGGTCATCTTTTCCGCAACGCTGTAAGCACGAATAATGGCCACATGGGCTTCAGGTGCAACAAGAGCAAGACGATTGAGTTCATCTTGAGTCAATTCTCGGTCTTCAACCTTGATGATATCCTTCGTGCCCATTTTCTTAGATGGGACATTCATGACCATAGAAACCGGAACTGATGTGGTTTTGTTCATGTTGAGCATTTCAAGCACACGCATTGCCTGCCCAGATGGTATGTGGTCGATGACAGTCCCGTTTCGGATAGCAGTTACGCGTCGCATGTTGTGTTCTTGTGACATCACAACTCACCTCCAGCTGGAGAAATATCTTCGGGAACCTTCACGCCCAGTAAGCGGCACAAAAGTGCCATTCTTGCTACAACTCCATTGAATGCTTGCTGGAAGTACCGAGCATGACGTGTTTTATCCACAGATGGATGAATTTCATCTACACGAGGAAGTGGGTGCATGATAATCATGTCTTCTTTGGTACCTTCCAGATTGGAAGCGTGCAATTTGTATGCCCCGGCCACTTTGGTATATTCATCTTCATCTGCAAAACGCTCTTTTTGAATTCGTGTCATGTAAACAACATCTGCCTCTTCCAATGATGAGAGTAGGTCTTCGGTTTCGACCACATTAGCACCGTGAGCCGTCAAGTCCTCAACGATTTCAGCAGGCATTCTGAGTAGTTTTGGACTTGCAAAAATCAATTCGCAACCAAAGCGGGTCAAGGCATGGCTTAGTGAGTGTACGGTTCGGCCATATCGTAAGTCTCCTGCAAGAATCACCTTCAACCCGTCGAGGCGCCCGTGAGCTTGTTTGATGGTGAACAAATCAAGCATGGTTTGCGTTGGGTGATGGCCTGCTCCATCTCCACCGTTCAGAATAGGGACTCTCGCCGCATCTTGAGCGTACTGAGCAGCTCCTTGACGAGGATGGCGCATGGCGATGATATCGGTATATCCATCCACCATCTGAATGGTGTCAAAAAGGGTCTCTCCCTTCACGACTGATGATGTTTTAACATCACCAAGATTAACAACATCCCCGCCCAAACGCTTCATTGCTGTTTCAAAGGACATTCTCGTTCGCGTACTTGGTTCAAAGAACAGATTTCCAAGTATTTTCCCTTGAAGTAATGGCAAGTAAATCTTACCTTCTGCCACAGGAAGTAGGCGTTCTGCGTCTTCTAGAATGCTCTGAATTTCGTCATTGGATAAATCATCCATGGTAATGAGACCGGCCATATTACTCCCTCGCTTTTCTACAACGGGTGAAAGACACCCATGAACATTGCCGACAGCAACGATGAGAGCGCTAGGGTAATTTCCGGCCAACAAAGCGGAGTGGTTATGGGTAAAACTGCTGTCGGAACCTCATGGTCACTTGGGCTGATGTGGATTCTGCTATTGAATCCGAGCGTCAACGAAGGGCCAAACGCGTTGATACAGTAACTATGGCCGCTGCACTTCTAATTCTTCTTTGTGCAATATGGCTTGCTTGGCCGACATTATCTAGCTTGTTCAGCGATAAAGGAGTTGCACTTGCCGGATTTGGTGCCCCAATGCTTCTGTTATTTTGGGGGATTATACTGCAGGATTTGGCATTGGATGACCCTGCTGCACGAAGCCGGATCGGTGCATCAACAACCATTGCTTGGCCAGTCCTCATGGTGATTGGAGCGCTCGGCTTGGAGGCTGAATTGAACGGCGGGCTCGTAGGAAGTATCCTTGTGATGTCCGTTGGGTGGTTCTGCCGTGCTCAGTCCAGAACACTCCTAAGAGGTGGTTTTGACGTCCTTCGCTTCCGTTCGATTCTCACTGGAATCGGATGCGCCTCCGCCACAACCCTACTCTTCTCACAATCTGCAGATTACACAGAAATTATCTCTTTCATAGCCCCACTCATCGTTCTGCTGTCCGTTGTTGACACAGTCTATGCATGGATGGTGGGAGACGACCAAAAAGTTCTACGCAAGGCATTCAAGAAGCGCCTGGATGAATTAGAACTACGACTCTTAGAACTCAAATCTCAAGGAGCTGCTGTTGACCAGGCTGCTAGTCTTCTCACCACTGCCCGAGAAGAAGGGCATTTGGACCCGAAATACGGCATGAGACTTTTGGATGAGGGTGAAGAAGATATGGAGCGGTCTCTCTCTCTTGCAGATGATGTAGAAATCATTCGTAATGATGCATTGGAGGCTGTTAACCAAGCATCGGATATTGCTCCAACTGCAAAGCGTCCGCAAAAAGCGTTTGACATGGGTGAGCGCGAGGTCCAACTCGGTTCTCTACGAGAGGGTGAACTTCTATTCCGTGAAGCCAAAAAGAGGGCTTCTGAAATTATTGAATGGTGGGGGCAAGCCGAAGAAGCCATTACCGAAGCATCTCGCCTTCTTGACGGGAAAAAGGGAGATGGAATCAAGCGGTTGCACGAGATGTTGAGTGAAGCCAAGGAATTCCTTGCTTCTGAAAAACCGCATGAAGCGTTCGAATATGCCTCAGTCATTCCCACGCAATTACTTGCAGATGGAGACGCTCAAGAACGCGCCCTCGTATCCCTCAAAGAAGCCCATCGGCAACTCAAGCAGGCTGACGGATTGGATACTTCTGAATTGGAGGGCCGGCTCAAGCAAGCCGAAGAAGCCGTAGACCAAGGCCATGCCAGCCAGGCAATTGGGTTAGCAGACGGAGTTGTTCGCACCATAGAGAAAGAACGGGCCGCAATGGATGATGTCCTTAGGGCCCTCAAACAACGCAAAAAGCTCATTCAGCGTTTCAAGGGTCGAGATGATGAAGAATCATGGGCAAAGGCCTTGGAAGAAATTGATCAGGCAGCACAGGCCAAATCATGGTCCCATGCTGGTATGCTCCTTGAACGTATGACTGCTGGATTGGATAAGGAAGGGAAAGCCAGTGATGATGCACTGGAACTCTACGACTTTGTCATTGATGAATGGCGAACCTTGAGAAATCAATGTGATGCCTCTCAAATCACAGTTGAAGACGAAGACAGAAGGGAATGTGAACGAGCGATTGCTCTGGCTGAGGAAATGCTTGGAGTCAGTCGTATTGAAGACTGTTTGAATCATTTATCAGAAGCAGATGCAGCGATGGAACGGCTGCGAAGAAGAATTTGAGTCATTCAAGTTTTCAAGGATTTCATTGCCTGAAATTCTCACGTGTTCTGGAATCCTGCATTAGTGCCCCCTAGTACCTCGTTTACTTTCTTATGAAACCATCATCCTAATCCCTAATTAGAACCCCAGTGTATTCGTATTTTTCCTGCACGTGGGCATTATGGAGACTCCTTGCCTATGTATGTGCCTTCATGGGTACCCAAAGGGATACCACTCTGAGAATTAAATTATTACAACACATGAACCTAAATGAGTTCACTCATACGGCCATTTATGGGCAGAGATTGGTTCGTATTGATGCTCATGCTTTCGTTCTCATTGATGTCCTCAGGGTGCATCACCGAACAACAAAAATTCTACTATTCCCTCGATGATTCAAGCGATTTAGTGAATTCTGAATCATCCTCCGACATCCTATTCATGATTATACTTGATGAGAAAGGGGGCTCCGACATGGATTTCTCCGAACTTGAGATTACTGTCACACGGGATAGCATCTCCCATACTTGCTCTACAACCACTACGGACGGAGACTGCCAAGTGGTTCAGCCGGGAGGTAAGGATAATTCATCATGGGAAATTGGAGAGACCTTGAATGTGAACGAAAACGGTGTAGACATCTGTTCACAAAGTTGCATCATAACCTTCACAATAAGTGGTCCGGAAGGTGCAAAAATTGTTGGCCCTACGATATTGAATACGACGTGAATTATCTCAAGGTGAAGTAAAATCGTTGCAGAATCAATAAAAACAGTCCTTTATATGTAATATCCACAGATTGGATATTGAGGAAAAAACAATGAATCTCGGAATAAATGATCGTCTTATTCGTCTCTTTGCTGGTTTCGGGATGGTTACCGTAGAGTACCTCTCCGGTATTGACTGGGACATCATTCTCCTTGCATTGGGCACCTGGGGCATCCTTACTTCTGCAATGGGATTTTGCCCCTTCTACAAACTGCTTGGGCACTCTTCATGCCCGATTTAAACAGGTGGACGCTGACTTCAGGACAGGGAGAGCAAATCTTTACTGTCTGCAGAGTCCAAATCAAAGTCACCTGGCAGTCCTAAATCCACAGGCATTCCACCGATTGTCACGAGAAGACCTGACAGGTGAGTGTACAGGGCCAAAGGAAGTTCCTCAGGCAGTTTGTTGTGAGGAGATTTCCTGCTCTTTTGTAATCGCTCCAATCCCTTCTCACTGGATAACCCAACCCAGCCATTGGCCGACCAAGCATGTTGGCGTAACAGTTCTGATTCTAAGACTGGCGCAGGTGCGACGGTGTGCTTAGGCCAGGTGACTCTCCAATCGCTTCCTAGTTCAAAGAGCCACTCAATCTTGGTATGCTCGGATGATGGCATGGCCGTATGGCCTAAGGCTGCATAATGAATCATAATCGATCGCACGTGAGGATTACGTGGATGTTCTTTTGCAACCCGCTCTGCAAGGTCCACCGCAGTCATCACACGACCAACATCAAAATTTAGGAGACTTTGAGTTATTTTACCGTGCACCCAGTCAATGTCCTGAGCGGCTTCTATGGCCTCCTCAAGCAGGTTAAGCGCATATTCACTCTTGCCTACCAATCGCATGCGAGCAATTTCAGAGAGGAACACTCTGCGGTCAATGGCAGTCATGACCTTCTTTGGACGTGGAGTTGAGACTTCGGCCGCCCCATACTGACGTAACATTTCGATGTTTTTCTTTGTCAGAGGGTCAATACCGAGCATAGATTTGGTCTGGCTATTCAAAGTTCCTTTGCTGTTTAGAACGGTTGAAACCCACTTTATACGGACCGCCTCAATGTCGTCATTTGGCAGAAGGTCAAGTCGAGGACGGGCTTCCTTCATATCACGCTGAGCGAGGCTTGCTGCACAGAGAACCATTCTCGATAGTTGAGCATCTCTTCCTCCCTTAAGCGCGAGAAGATCAATTGCTATTTCTTCAGCCTCGTCCCACCGACCCAAGGCAGCAAACAGAAGCATGGTTGCTTTGGTTTTGCGAACCATATCCAACCCAACGAGGGTGGCCTCCTTCGTTTCTGATAATGATTCATACCGTTGCAGAGCTGTGTCCCAATCTTCTGCTGCAATAAGTTCGTTAACAGAGCGTTGTTTGACATAGATCATATCGCTCATCCCTCTTAGGCGGGTGCGGTCTTCATCCATTGAAGCGTCGAATGAGATATCGTAGAGTTGGCCTGACCTTCGCAGAGAGAGACTCCATACCGCCAGGAACGCAACCTGTCCGCCTGAAGCAAGCATCCAAGTCAACTCTTCCAACATGTCTTTTTCCAACACTGAACAAACACTGGCTTCCCAAGAACCACACGCAGCGCCTTGTGGGAGAAAACTAGAATCCCAGAAAGTGATCATTGCAAGGGCTAACAACAACATGGATTGACCAGCGAATCCTGTGAAGCAGAAATTGAGGAGACTGGCTTGCTGTACTGGTTCTGCTCGGAGCAATCTACTGTCTGCAAGGCGAATCCCACCTACGCCTGAAACATCTTGAATATCAAGGAAGAGAATTCGTGCCACTTCATAGACAAACAGGAATCCTACCGCAGCAACGTTCAGTAATAAGAACAGCAAGAGAGAGGTCACAATTGGGACGCGAATACCAGCTTGGGGTATATGGGAAAAGAGTTCAATAAGGCCAAATCCAAGCAATCCTCCTTCCTCCATATAGGTGGATTGAAGGCGGTATTCAGGAAGGCTGAGCACGCGGTCTGAATGAGTAAACATTGTTGGGTCATACAAGAGAACCAACAAAGAGAGAAACGTGTTGATCGCTACAAACGGCATGGCTACCAAGTTCAAATGAACCACCTGAGCGATAAATTGTTGGCGTGCATTTGGCAAATGGTTGTGGAAAGGAGAGGATTTTCCTTTGGAAATTTGACGGGAGGATTGTTTCAAGGCGTGCCATGAAGACCCGAGAATGCGCCCGTAAGCAAGAATTGCTGGGCTGAACGCAACAAGTGTTGCAATACTGATGAAATGTGTCTGTGAGACACCTCGGTTTTTGAGAACCAACCCTACTGCAATAGCAAGGAGAAGCCAAGAGATGGTTAAAACAACATATCCTGCATTTCGTATGCGCGTATTGTTTTGCATGGTTGCCCTCATAGTACCCAATGGGCGAATCACTTGTGCACCTAATGAAGTTCCACTTGAGATCACAGCAGGCAGTATGATGAGCATCAAAGCAAGAGCGACTGCGGGTGCATGAAAGCCCTCGGAGAACTCCATTCTAACCGCAATGAATTCAAACAAGAAAAGCAGGCTACCCGTGAGGGCCATGAGATAAGATAGGACGCCAAAACGCATACCACGGAGAGAAAGAAGATGTTTTACATCATCAATGGATTCGGTAACCTGATGAACTTCATACCGCTTATCTCCCGTTTTGAAAGCAACCTGTAGTCCTTTGAGTTGTCTCGGGACGACTCGGTCCCAAAATAACCACGCCGTTAGAAATGCTAGAAATAACGAAGGAACCATACTAAATGAAAATCCTTGAATGATTTCCAGATTCGTCATTTCCTTTTCCTCATTCAGTTGGTGCTACAAGCGAGGGTTGGCTTGTTTTTTCATCAATTTCGTGACGAAGGAGTTGAATAAAATCATCAAGAGGTAAATCGGCTACTTGGTCACCGTTTCTTGCTCGCAAACTAACCGTATTGGTTTCCATCTCACCGTCTCCGAGAATCACCATGTACGCGGGTTGAAGTTTCCGGTAAGTCTTGATTTTCTTTTTGATGTGAGCATCTGTTGCATCAACTTCGACCCGGATATCATGTTCCCTCAAAGCATGAGCAACTTTCGTTGCATAGGCTTCATGTCGCTCTCCCAAGGTGATGATATGGCATTGAGTTGGCGTAAGCCAAGTTGGGAACTTACCTGCAAAGTGTTCAATGAGAACGCCACAAAAGCGTTCCATGGAACCGAATGGTGCTCTGTGAATCATGACCGGACGGTGATGTTCTCCATCACTGCCCATGTAGGTCAAATCAAAACGCTCAGGCAAATTATAGTCAACCTGAACAGTACCAAGTTGCCATTCTCTTCCGATAACGTCCTTGACTACGAAATCAATCTTGGGTCCGTAAAACGCTGCTTCGCCTTCTTCTTCGGCCCACGGCACACCAAGAGAGGCTGCTGCCGCACGGCATGCTTCTTCGGCCTTGTCCCATCGTGCTGGGTCTCCAACATATTTGTCGGAATCAGGGTCACGAAGTCCAACACGAACACGATAATCCGACATGCCAAGTTTGTCAAAGATGATTTGAACCAATTCAATACAACCGAGAACTTCCTCTGCAATTTGATCTTCTGTCACAAACAAATGTGCATCATCCTGTGTAAATCCACGGACTCGGGTCATGCCGGAAATTTCTCCGGATTGTTCCCAGCGGTAAACCGTACCAAATTCGGCCAAACGAAGTGGAAGATTTCGGTAGGAGCGAGATTGACTTGCATAAATTTTGATGTGATGAGGACAATTCATTGGTTTTAGCATATATCCTTCGATTTCACCAGTTCTCATGAGATTTGATAATTCGCCACATGTGCATCCCTCATCGGCTAATTTTTTCATTAAATCTCGTTCAACAAGAGGAGGGTATTGTGATTCCTGGTAGTATGGAAAGTGACCGGATTTGCGGTAAAGGTCTAGTTTTCCAATGTGAGGCGTAAAGACCTGCTTGTAGCCTTGGCGTCGCAAATGGTGAGAAATAAAATCCTGTAATTCCTGACGAATAACGGCCCCCCTTGGAGTCCACAAAATCAAACCTTGACCGACTTCCTCGTCAATATGGAACAACTGCAAGTCCTTGCCGAGTTTGCGATGGTCTCGCTTTTTGGCTTCTTCCATACGGTGTAATGTTTCCCTTAGGGCATCTTTTGTTGGTTCAACCAACCCGTAAATTCGGACGAGTTGTTCTCTATCTTGGTCGCCCCGCCAATAAGCGGGAGAAACCGAAGTGAGTTTAATGAACATCAATCTGGAGGTGTTCGGGACGTGCGGTCCAAGGCAAAGGTCGTACCATTCGCCTTGCTTGTAGATGGTTGACCCATCCCCATCTTCCAACTTATCATCGATGATCTCAATTTTGTAAGGATTGTCAATAAAGTGTTCTCGAAGGTCTTCTTCAGATAGTTCTACACGTTCAACAGTAAAGTTCCTACGAGCCAATTCCTTCATTTTCTTTTCAATGGCCTTGAGGTCACTTTCTGCGATGGGTTCCATTGCAAAATCATAGTAGAATCCTCGGTCAATTGCAGGGCCAATCGTTGGCAGTGCATCGGGATAGAGTTCCATTACCGCTTGAGCAAGAAGGTGAGCGGCAGAGTGCCGAAGGATGTGAATGCCTTCATCGGAATCAGAACGAATGCCTTCAACGGAACAATTCTCATCCAGCACATGAGACATATCGTACTCAGTACCGTTCACTTTTGCGGCAAGGCAACCATGTTTCTTGCCCATTGCATCGGTGATGACTTCTGCGCAGGTAATGCCTGCGGCGTATTCGTTCACCGTTCCATCCGGCAAAGTGACATGAATCATGCTCATCAATGGTTCCTCCGACAACCCCTATGGGGTTGCACCCTCGCTATGAATCCCGCGCATCGCTTTGACGCCCTTTGAGCGAATCATCATTTTACCATTCAACGTCGAAATCATCTCCAAGTTGTGATGTTGGAGTCTTGAGAATTTCTTGCTTCGGTTCGGGTTGCTCTTCCGCCTTTGTGTCGGTTTTAGTCAAAGGAGCAGCCACAACAAAGGATTCACGATCCTCCTTGGCTTGCATTTTCTTGCCGTACTCGATAGGCTTTGATGCTGGTGACTCTTCGCTTTTAATGGGTTCAGAAGTGGGCGCAATTACAATGTTTTCTTCGCCGATTTTCATTTCAGAGAATCCCTCAGAAAGGACGTCGTCAAGGTTGGGTCCTCCTTTTGCGTAGCGTTTCATGTTACCTCCTTGCGTATTCTGTGTAATCAATGCTCGGGTGATTGACCTGCCAAAAAGCGAGATTGCAGGAAGCAGGGCTATTTGAGGGACGAGTTTTAGGGGCTACCATGCGCATCGGCATCGTGGTCAATCCAGATGCTGGCCTCGGCGGTCGTTTAGGCTTCAAAGGCAGTGATGGGCGAGCTGAAGAGGCCAGAGCAGCCGGAGCTGAAGACCGTGCTGGACCTCGAATGCAATTATGTTTGGAACATCTCGACCAATTGCTATCATCCTCGCTTAATCGAACAAAAACAACCATCACACTGGTTGGATTAAGCGGCAGAATGGGCGATTCGTGGTATTATGCAAATTCGGTATCAACTTATGCAGAATGCATTGGCGTCACTCCTCAACAGACAAATCAGCAGGATACAATGGAACTGGTTGAACAATTGATTGATGCAAATGTCGATGCTATTCTCTATGCTGGAGGAGACGGGACAACAAGAGATATTGTCACAATCCTTGAGCAGCATGGCGAAGAGGCGCAAAAAATCCCTCTCGTAGGCGTCCCTGGTGGCGTTAAAATGCACTCAGGATGCTTTGCTACAACACCAAAGGCAGCAGCCGAGGTTACCCTAGCCTTCGCCATGGGAGACTTGAGAACTGCAATTACAGAAGTAATGGATCTCGATGAGGAAATTTATCAGGAGGGCGTTTGGAAGGTTCGTATGTACGGTGAAGCTTGGACACCATCATCGCCCCGCTTTATGCAGGGTGCAAAGGAACAGGTTGAGAGAGCGAGCGAAGAAGATACCATTGAAGGACTCGCTCACCATGTTCAAGTTTTGCTTGAAGACGAGCCCGACCTCATGGTGATATGGGGTAGCGGTGGAACACTACGGCGAATGGGTGAGCATGTCAATCAAGAACTCACACTCCTAGGGATTGACGTGTTTCATGGCGAAACCCTTCATAGTGACTTGAATGAATCTGAATTACTCAAACTCATCTCAGCCCACAAAGGAACCGACGGAGAGGCAAAGCCGCTTCTCTTACTTCTTTCGCCCATGGGTGGACAAGGATTCCTTATCGGGCGGGGCAATCTCCAACTCTCCCCTGATGTATTGAGAATGGTGGGCCATGACAACATTCTCGGCGTAGCCACCCCCTCGAAATTGATCGGGCTTGATGCTGTTCGAATTGACACTGGGGATTCAACCCTAGACGATGCCTTTCAAAACAAGCGTTTCATCAAAATTCTTCAAGGTTTTAGGACCACTCGGCTCATTCGTGTTGCAGAAATGTAAGCCAACGAAGGCACATCAATATCTTGAGAATTCTTCCGAGAGAGTTCATATCCTCTAAGTGGGTGGCCAATTCATGAATCAACCGAGAATTGTTGTTCTTACAGGGGCTGGAATTTCTGCAGAATCCGGCGTCAGAACATTCCGAGACAACGGTGGATTATGGGAAGAGCACCGTGTTGAGGATGTGGCAACCCCTCAAGCATGGGCGACTAACCCTGAGATGGTCTGGAGGTTTTACCAAGCACGTAGGCGCCAGTTGCAAGAAGTAGAACCCAATGATGCTCACCATGCCCTTACACATCTCCAGAACAATCTTGAGCAAGTTACCCTCATCACGCAGAACGTCGATGACTTACATGAGAGAAGTGGTAGTAGTGAAGTGGTGCACATGCACGGTGAACTCAAAACATTACGATGTGAGATGAGCCTGCGATCGGAAGTTCGCATGGAACCATCGGACCTGACCGATGATGTCGCCCTTTGCTCATGCTGTGCACAACCATCAACTATGCGCCCAGATATTGTGTGGTTTGGAGAAATGCCCATGCACATGCTGGAAATTATGAATGCGATTGATACATGTGATGTTTTCATTGTTGTTGGAAGTTCGGGGCATGTCTACCCTGCTGCTGGCCTCGTTGACCAGGCAAACAATGCTGGTGCTCATACGATTCTAGTGAATCTTGAGGCTCCAATAAATGCTGCAGCATTCGATGAAGTTCATCTTGGGCCTGCAGGTGAATTGCTGCCCAAACTTGTATCTACGCTACTCAACGATAACGATTGAAGGTTCAAGTCCGTTTTGCTGCGGCTTGAAGAAGTCCGAGGAATGGCGGGCTAGGACGATTTGGTCGAGATTTGAATTCAGGGTGGTACTGAACACCGACGTAATATGGATGCTCAGCGAGTTCGAATATCTCACACCGTTGGCCAGATTCATCCTTACCAACAAAGACCAAACCTGCTGATTCAATACGATCAATCAAGTCTGGATTGACCTCATAGCGGTGGCGATGTCGTTCATCAACTGCGTCGCCAGGCCCATAGAGGTCCCGAATAGCACACTTTTCAACCTGCCAAAGCGTTGGACGGCTACCTAGCCTCATGGTCCCGCCAAGATGAGTCTTGGAAATCTCAGGCATGAACACAACCGCTGCATGCTCCGGGTTGTCTTCAAATTCTGTTGAATTTGCCCCTTCCATTCCAAGGACGTTACGGCAGAATTCAATGGTTGCAACCTGCAGACCAAGGCAAATTCCAAGATAGGGCACCTTGTTGGTCCGAGCATGGTGAGCAGCGAGAATTTTCCCTTCTACGCCTCGGTCACCAAAGCCACCAGGCACAAGAATACCATGAGCGAGCTTCAACAAATCCCAAGCAGTGCTGTGTTCCTTAGAGGATTCTTTGGCCCAGGAGGATTCAAGATGGCTTGCTTCTATCCAATCGATAACCAATTTACGATTGACGGCCATGGATGCGTGCTGTAGGCTCTTGATTACCGAGAGATAAGCATCCGAAAGGTCGGTGTATTTTCCAACCATTGCGATATGTACCTCTTCGGAAAGCGTATCGACATGGTGAGCCATTTCACTCCACTCCTTCAGTAGGTTCGTTTTCTTGCAATCAACGCCGAGGATCTCACAAAGCCCTTGCTCTTGTAACATAAGAGGGACGTGGTAGATGTTAGGGACGTCATGTGTGGACATGACTGCTTCAGGCTTCACATGACAGAATGCAGCGAGTTTGTTTCGAGTTTCATCATTCAATGGCTGTGAAGAACGGCAAACGAGGATATCAGGAGTGATTCCGAGCCCACGCAGTTCCTTCACAGTGTGTTGTGTTGGTTTTGTCTTCTGCTCGCCAACGGGGCCGAGAACAGGAACCAGAGAAACATGAACGAAACTGACATTCTCCCTTCCGACACGGAATTGGAATTGACGCAGAGCCTCAACGTATGGGGCCGATTCAATGTCACCCACGGTTCCGCCGAGTTCAATGATGCAAGCGTCGGGAACTTCCCCGCTACCGTCCGCAGGGCGCATTGCTACGTCCTCAATCCAATCTTGGACAGCATCCGTCACATGAGGGATAACTTGGACGGTTTTGCCCAAATAGTCACCACGACGTTCAGCCTCAATTACCTTCGAATAAATTTTCCCGGTCGTGAGGTTGTTGTCCTTTGAAAGATTGATGTCAAGGAAACGTTCGTAATTTCCAAGGTCCAGGTCCACTTCTCCGCCGTCATCAAGAACGAAAACTTCTCCGTGTTCAAAGGGAGACATCGTGCCAGCATCGCTGTTTAGATAGGGGTCAATTTTGATGGAAGTGACCTTGAGGCCAGCGCTTTTGAGAAGAACTCCGATGCTGCTTGCGGTAACGCCCTTTCCTAATCCAGAAAGCACACCTCCGCTAACAACTACGTATTTCATGCACCATCAACGGGCTTTTAGGCCGTCGCGCCTCCCTAATCAACATACCTCAACATCAGCGTTGTTTTGCAATCTCACTGAACGATTATGGAAAACCGTTTGAGCGAAGGATGAAAAGGTGTCCGATGTGAACAGAAACGAGGCCGAGCCATGAATCATCTACCCGATACCATGACTGCTTGGACGAAAACTCAAGATGAGGTGGGAGGATTTACTCTCGAAGAACATCCCGTCCCTGCCCCTGGCCCGGGGGAAGTTCTTGTGAAAACCCAATCGACATCAGTTTGTGGAACTGACCTCCACATATGGAAATGGGACGAATGGAGTCGGAACAATGTCCCCCTTGGAACCGTAACCGGTCATGAAACGAGTGGAATTGTTGTTGCGTTAGGAGAAGACGTAAACACCCATAAAATCGGAGATAATGTAGCCATTGAATGCCATCTTGCCTGTTGGAACTGCCCGCGATGTGAAGAAGGAAATGCCCACATTTGTGAAAACGGTTCGATTTTTGGAGTTCATGGAAACGGTGCGTTTGCACCATATTTTACTATTCCATCAGTCAATGCGCGTCATGTTCCTACTGGATTAGACCCTGGTCATGCATCCATTCAAGACCCACTGGGCAACGCAATTCACACACTCACAGGAGGACCCATTGATGGTGCAACAGTTGCTATTCACGGGCTGGGGCCAATCGGGCTCTTTGCAGTGAATGCTGCCAAGGCAATGGGAGCGGCTATGGTGATTGGAATCGATTGGGACAATCAATACCGAATGAATTTGGCAAAAGAATTAGGAGCAGACTTAGTCCTTGGTAAGGACGATGATGTTGTGAAAAGGATTCTTGAAGCCACAGATGGTAGAGGCGTTGACAACTCTTGCGAGTTCTCTGGGTCGCCTGCTGCGTTATCCAATGCAATTCATTCAACAAGAATGGGTGGCTACGTAAACATCCTCTCAGTTTATGGTCAAACAATGACAGAAATTCCGATGAATGAAGTGGTGTTCCGATACCTCCATTTGAAGGGAATCAACGGCAGAAAAATGTGGTCAACTTGGGACAAAATGCACGTTCTTTTGGAACAAGGCAGCATCGACGTAGACCGGATTCTCACGCACAGAATGCCTGTTTCCGAATTTGAGCAAGGAATCGCATTGGCCCTATCTGGAGAATGCGGTAAAGTTGTTTTGGACTTTGATTAAGCCCCAATCCATCGGTATCTTCGGGCGCCCTCATCAACACCTTCATCACCAATTTCAACCAAAGCAAATTCGCCTTGAGGTTCAACAACGCTGTTATCTTGAACACCTTTGTGGAGATTCTCATAAGTCGTATGATCAATCGCAATTCTGCCTGCAAGTCGTTCAAAGAGATGCCAACGAGAAACTACTTCTCTCCATCTTGGGCTAACCGTTCCGCTGAAGACCTTGGCTTTAGCACCCGATCCGTAACCGCATAAACCAAATTTAGTATCGTCCAGGTTACTGTTATCTTCCAAATCGGATTCGAAGGTTGACATCAACGCAAGGAAAATAGAACCTGTATACTGATTTCCGATCAAACTACTCGCACGCTGACCTTTCTCAATCCTGCTCGCATGGAATTCAATGTATTCTGGAGTTTTTGAGATTGCACGACGGTATGCATCCATGTCTTGTTCCCATTTTTCAACAAGGTCTTCGTTGTCCGAATGAGGTGACTCGGGCATGGGTCCGATATTCTCTGTTACATTGACCCACATCTCGCTGTCTTGACGGTCATGACGGAAAACATCCGGAAACATTCGCTTTGCTTGGAAGGCATAAGGAAGATGCATGATAATTCGTGACCATTGTTCGGTGAGTTTTTGATCCATTGCAGGGTCAAATGTTCCTTGCCGAGCTGCTTTTTGGGTGTAGTCGTGGAAGGCTTGGCGAACTGCTGTCTGATAGCATCGGTTTGAGAATTGGCCATCAAAAATAGGCTCATCTCGATGAACGCTCACAGATTCCTCACCATGTGCAAAGATACCAAGTTTTCTCACAGTGGATTCTGGAAGATGGCGAATCATGCGTTCAATTAGCCCTTTCTTCATTGATTGGCCGGTTTCTTGGGCTAATTCAAGCACGTTTGTAATGACCGAGCGAATGGTAACCTTTCGGCGAGGCTTGAAGAAGTCGTGAACAGGAGTGGTAGAAACTCCTATGCAATCAGGAATTTCTAGTAAGCGAGGGTTCCTTCGAATCAATAGGGCACCACCACCAGCACCTTGGGTGTACTCACCTGAGGACTCCAAAGCATACTTTGCATTGTCAGAGAAAATAACCACGCCCAATCGCTCATCGGTTTCGTTTGAGCGAGCTACCCAGTCAAGTGTGGTGTGCATTGCATCAACTGCTCCAATGCATGCAAAGGTCATATCGACAACATCACAGGTTTGAAAACAGTCTTTTCCAAAGCGTTCTGAGTAGCGTTGCGTTAGCATATCGAGAATATATGTGGCGGTTGGCTTCGCTCCGTCAAGGGCGGATTCAGTTCCAAGATACATTCTCCCAATATCTCTGGGATTAATCCCGTTACGGTCAATCAATTGCATAACAGCCATTGCCCCCATTGTCGCTGTATCTTCGTGGGCATCCGGTATGGCCATGGCCTCAAGTCCCAATCCCTTACTCAATTTGCCGTAATCAGCACCGCGTAGGGTCGCGAAATCCTTCATGTCCATGTACAGACGAGGAAAGTGAATGGCAATGTCATCAATGCCAACCGGTGGTTCACTTCTGTGTTCCATGCATCGCCGGGCTTCAGTAGGCTATTTGAAAGGGTGGACAATAAAAACAAACAACTGCTCTATTTTTTTCAATCCTCATCCAAACCATCAGGGATGGTTGGATCTTGCTTTGCCCATAGAACATCGTCAATCCGAAGAACGGAGAGCGCCGCTTCTGTTGCTCCGGCAAGCACCTGTCGTGTGATACGCAAGGGTTCAACAACTCCTTTCTCTTTCATGTTTGCAGGCCCACGAGCGATGACGTCTAAGCCGATACAATGAGCATCTTTTGAGGTTGAAGTACTTTGTTCCGCAACTACACGAAGCAAGGTATCCAGAGGGTCCAAGCCAGCGTTTTCGGCAAGAACTCGTGGGATGACTTCCAAGGCATCAGCAAAGGCTTCAACCGCAAGCTGTTCTCTACCAGGGATGGTTTCAGCATGACGTCGGAGGAAACGGGCAAGTGCAATTTGTGTAGCCCCTCCACCAGGTAAGAGTTCAGGTTCTTCAAGGAGTTGACAAGCAACCCCCAAGGCGTCTGCAAAACAACGTTCTACTTCACCAACTGCTTCGTTGGTTGAGCCTTTTGCAATGAAGGTTGCACCACCTTCTTCAGTGTCAACAATCCAATGCATTACTCCGTTCCACCGCTCGTTTCGACTCTCAATAAAAACTCCCAGGTCGCTCTTTTGCAAGCCTTTGATATCATAACCCAAGACGGCCCCTGTTCCTCGTGCAAGCAAGTCCAAATCTGAACGGGATACTCTACGATATGCCTGAATTCCTGCGTGACTCAATGCTTGATGCATATCGTCGTCAATTCCTTCTTTACAGGCGAGAAGGGTTACTCCGAGTTCAACGAGAAGGTCAACTTGGGCGTCTAGAATTTCTTTTTCCTTCGCTCTAAATGATTCAAGTACGCCAGGTCCACTTACTTTCAAGTTAACATCGCTCATCATATTCCGGCGTTCTAAACCACCATCAACAAGTGCAACCTTTCCTGCCTTGAGCAATTTTGGCATGCTATCTATTGCTCTCTTCTTCGCCAAAACCAAGCCAGTCACCAAATGCGAATCGGTCATACTGCCTCCAGTTTGGGTGAGGATTTTCACACGAGTTGGGTCCGCAATAATACCGTCTGAGCCCGTTGAGACAATTGCTTTAGCAGCATCAATGGCTAAGCCTGCAAGATGGAACTGCATGGCTTCGTGAATTTTTCCTGCTAGTGAGGTGACAGCTGCTTGGTGTTGCATGACCTCGTTCGCCTGCAGAGTTAATGAAGAAAAGTGACCCCTGCAGGCTTCTTCTGCAAACCGATAACCACGTGCAATGGCTGAGGGATGTACTCCTTGTAGGACAAGTTCCCATGCATTTTGAAGCAACTCTGCTGAAAAGAGAACTGCACTTGTTGTACCGTCTCGAGCGATTCGGTCTTGCGTTGTTGAAGCATTGATGAGCATCTTTGCAACCGGATGTTCAACTTTAGCAGATTCTAGGACTGTCACACCATCGTTGGTAACCATTGTACGGCCTTCATCGTCAATAAGGAGCTTATCTTGCCCTCGTGGACCCAACGTGGTACGTACTGCACCTGCAAGAGCCAATGCGGCTGTAATGTTGTTCCTAAGGGCTTCACGCCCAGTAGTGCGAGTCGTTTCCTGAAGGATAGGAACTTCGCTCATGCACTGGCCACCTGCCACTTACCCATAAGCCAAACGCATGATGCGTAGAGCAGTTGAGTTCAGTCTTCGTCTTCAACGACTTCAAAGTCGGCGTCAACAACACCGTCATCAACGCTGATGTCTCCATCTTCGCCGCTCTCTTGTTGGGCCATCTCTGCAGCTGCTGCCTCGTAAAGTTTCGTTGAAACAGCGTGCATGGCTTCTTCAATTTCCTTGACCTTGGCTTGAATCGCCGCGTCGTCCATTGCATCGATATCAATTGGCTTACCGTCATCATCTTGAACCATAGCTTCCAACTCATCCAAGTGAGCCTTCACAGGGTCAACTTCACTGTCATCCAATTTGTCAGCGGACTCGTCAAGTGTGCGACGTGTTTGGTATACGACTTGGTCGGCCATATTTCGCAACTCAACCTTACCCTTTCGGCGTTGATCTTCTTCGGCAAACTTCTCTGCTTCAGCGATTTTACCTTGGATTTCATCTTCGGTCAGCGAAGTTGCTGATTCAATCTTGATGGATTGCTCTTTGCCTGTCCCCATGTCCTTAGCACTGACGTTAACAATTCCGTTGGCGTCGATGTCAAAGGTGACTTCAATCTGAGGAACTCCCCGAGGTGCAGGCGGGATTCCGACCAGTTGAAACTGCCCAAGCGTAACGTTGTCTTTGGCGAACTCTCGCTCACCCTGCAACACATGGATTTCAACAGCTGGTTGGCTGTCCGTTGCAGTGGAATAGATTTCGGAGCGTCGAGATGGGATGGTTGTGTTTCGTTCAATCATGGTCGTCATTACACCACCAAGGGTTTCAATTCCCAAAGTAAGGGGCGTGACGTCAAGGAGAAGAATGTCTGAAACACCTTCATCTCCGGCAATAATACCTGCCTGGAGTGCCGCACCAAGAGCAACTGCCTCATCCGGGTTGATTCCCTTGTAAGGTGGCTTGCCCGCTTCCTTTTCTACCGCGTCCTGGACCGCTGGAACTCGAGTTGAACCACCAACAAGAATTACCTTGTCAACGTCACCTTTCTTAATGCCAGCATCTTTCATTGCTTGGCGAGTAGGAACCATGGTTTTCTCAACAAGTTTTGCAATAAGGTCTTCAAATTTAGCACGACTCATTGACATGTCCATGTGGACGGGTTGACCGTCAGCCATGGAAATGAATGGAAGATTGATTTGGGTTTGTTGGGTTCCTGAAAGTTCAATCTTGGCCTTCTCAGCGGCTTCCTTAAGTCGGGACATGGCTTGTTTATCCTTTGACAAATCAATACCGGTTTCCTTCTTGAACTCTGCAACCATCCAAGCGATGATTTTCTCATCAAAGTCATCTCCACCAAGTTTGTTATTTCCAGCAGTGGCTTTGACTTCAATCTGAGGCTGACCATCAACTTCGTAGATTTCAAGGATGGATACGTCGAAGGTACCTCCACCTAGATCGTAGACGAGGATGGTTTGGTCTTGGGTCTTGTCAACACCGTACGCTAATGCAGCAGCAGTTGGTTCGTTGATGATACGAAGAACCTCAAGCCCTGCGATTCGGCCAGCATCTTTGGTGGCTTTTCGTTGTGCGTCGGTAAAGTATGCAGGGCAGGTGATGACAGCTTGCGTGACTTCGTGTCCAAGGTATGCTTCTGCATCCGCCTTGAGCTTTTGGAGAATGAATGCTGAAACCTCTTGAGGAGTGTATTCAGTTCCGTCAACTTCGGTCTTCCATGATGTACCCATGTGTCGCTTCACTGAGATCATGGTTCGGTCGGTGTTGGTTACAGCCTGTCGCTTTGCAGTAACCCCGATGAGACGTTCTCCGCCGTCTTTGGCAAAAGCCACAACGGAAGGAGTTGTTCTGGCGCCTTCTGCATTCGGTATAACCACCGGTTCTCCGTTTTCGATTGTTGCCACACAGCTGTTTGTTGTTCCTAGGTCAATTCCAATTACTTTACTCATGTTGTTTCACTTCCTTTTCTCAAAAGATGGGGATCCCACCGTCATCCTCGTCGTCATCATCGCTGTTGTCTCCAACGTCAATGTTGACTTCGCTTACAGTGGGAATATCGTCGTCATTTACAGATGACTCAAGGGCTTTTCCTTGGGGAGTTAGTTTGAGTGTGATATCAAGAATTCCGTTGTTTAACGTCCAATCTACGACATCATCACACGGATGCGGTAACTGAACCAAAGCCAAAGGTGCGGGTTGAGTCGTGCGCATGATTTCAATCTGAGAACCATCCTTGATGAGCTCAATTTCTAGTTGCTCGGTTTCAATGTCACCTTTGAGGGTGAAATCAATAGTTACAGACATGTTCCAACCGTCGAGATAAATGTCTTCGGTTGGAAGTTTGAGGGTCTCTTCATTGCTTTCCAATGCACTTGGGTCAAGTTCAACTGGTGCAGCAGCAGGAGAAGCGTCAACGCGGACGTCAACACCGAAATTCTTCAGCATGTCTTCGAGGGAGCCTCCGGATGAGAACAGTTTGGCGATGTCAGACATATCGAGATTGAAGTTTGCATCCCCTTTTGCTAGTTGCTCCGGGTCCAAACCGAGCGCTCCGACTTGGTCACGAATTTGGTTCAAAAGGCCTCGCAGTTGGTCTCGCTTGAAGGGAATCCCCATGCTTGAAAGCATCTCTTCAAGTTTGTTTAGCAAGTCTTCTTCCCACTTGTCGTCTGCCATTCACTTCACCACTACTTAACCATCGGTTGTATAGTGCCCACCGTGGCACTCCATATAAATCTAATGAAGTTGAAACCTTACAAAAAGCAAGGCTCAGCCTCATATCTACGAAATGTAGCGGCTTTTTTTAGTGCGCCTTTGCAAACAAAGTTCATTCGCCGGTAATGAATTTCACGAGCGTTCGAACGTGAACTCCAGTAGCCCCGTGATTGACCATTTTGTTGGTCTTCGCACCCCAGTAGGTTCCTGCAATGTCCATGTGAGCCCATGGAATGTCTTCTGCATCGTCGCCTTCGCCACGCTGAGGAACGAATTGCTTGAGGAACGCTGCAGCAGTGTTTGCACCACCGTAGCGTCCTGCTCCGAGGTTACGAGTGTCAGCGATCTTTGAGTTTGTCATCTCCTTTTCAAACGCAGGAAGAAGGGGCATTGGCCAAGCCAGTTCGCCGACTTCCTTGCTGGTTTCATGGATTCGAGTTCGGAAATCGTCATCGTTGGACCAGAGGCCCGTTGCTTCGTGGCCAAGGGCAACAACGCAAGCTCCTGTGAGGGTTGCAAAGTCGATGATATATTCTGCATCAAAGTCAGTTCCCGCCTTCCAAAGCCCGTCTGCAAGAACAAGACGTCCTTCAGCATCGGTGTTGAGAATTTCAATGGTTTTACCCGAGAGCGTCTTGATAACGTCCCCTGGGCGCTGAGCATTTGCCGCTGGCATGTTCTCAGCCATACATGTGATTCCGACGACCTTCTTGTCGTAGGCAATGGCTGCGAGAGCTTGCATGGTACCAAATACCGTTGCGGAACCGCCCATATCGTACTTCATCTCATCCATGTTTGCACCAGGTTTGAGAGAGATACCTCCGGTGTCAAATGTGATTCCCTTTCCAACCAATATTGGGTGTCGCCCTTTCTGGTCACCGTTGAGTGTGAAGATGACCATGCACGGTTTTCGGGATGAACCCATACCGACTGCGACAAGTCCACCCATTCCATGGCGCTTTGCCGTTTCGTAATCAATGACTTCAACCTTGACATTGTCGTATTCATCAGCCCACTTCTCCGCCATTTCAGCGAAGGCCATAGGATACATGTCGTTTGGTGGACAGTTTCCTAAGTCTCGGGAAAGATGTACGCCAGACACAACTGCACTTGCTCGGTCAATAGCAAGAGAGAGGGTGGATGCATCGCTTTCGTTGCAGTTGATTCGAGCAGTTAACGGAGTTTTTTCGTCATCTTCCTCGGTTTTCTTGTAAATGTCATACTTGTAATCCCTCATCATCATTCCTTCAGAGAAGGCGATGATTGCATCAACGTCCGAGGTATGAAACACGACGGTTAGTTCAGAATCGTGAGACTTTTTGTGCTGTGCAACAACGGTTGCACCTGCATCTCGGTAGGTTTGGGTTGTGCTCTTCTCTTCCTTTCCAAGTCCAACGAGAATTGCTTTTCCGCCTTCTGTACCGTACAATGACATGATGCTGTTTGCTTTTCCTTTGAAATCTCCTTCACTCAACACTCGGTTGATTTGGCTCTTGAGGGCTACTGGGACGCCTTCTGCGTTGTCCGTAATCGTTTGTGCGCCCTCGAAAAGGGGTAGTACAAGGGTGCCGTTGATGTTGTTTCCTGAACTCACTGTTACTTGCATGGTGTTCACCTAAAACTCCGACTCTCTTTTCCCTCTTGAAACCTCGTCCTCAATTCAATGAAGATTCTGTCGTGAAAGGGGTCTGATACTGCATGAAAAAGAGAGCCTATGAACTAATTTCATCGGTCTCTGTTTTCTTTTGAGGTTCCAAAGGACGTTGATTGAGTACATTCGCCACGGCGATGAATCCGACAATTATGCTAAGAGGGTGGAAGATACCATATCCAATCAGGAAAGAACCTTCATCCTCTTCCGGCAAAACCATTGATTTCGGAGTAACCGTTTCATTTATCCACTGGGATGAATCGATTATTCGTTTCTGATAATTGAGGTTCCACATTCCCTCATCGGAAAACTCAATTCCATCTGCATCAAAGGTCTGAACGCTGGTATTGGTTGCATTTACGCTGAAAAATGGAGATGCCCAAAGCAGATCCCCGTTGTTGTCAAGATATTGCAGGCTTGCATTATTGGTAGTGGCGTAGCCGTGATTTTGAATATCAAGCGTCAATTGATTGTCCGATATCTCAATGCTTTGAACGTCCAAGCGGGCTCTCCAATACCATACGTTCGAGATCAAGTATTCCATGACATCCAGCTCTTCCCCGAGGCGACTGGAAAGTTGTTCCACGGTGCCAAGGAGCCATTGCTCATCATCTGTTTCAAAGGTGAAGGTAGGGAATCCCATGATACCGTAACCGTAGTCCCTGCTGGTGCCGGAATTTGGATACAATCCCTGATTTGCATTACGAATTGGAATCTCAGAGGTATTTGTATTGACATCATCCCGGATGTGATGAAACAATTCCCAATCGATAGGTTGGTCTGGAATGTAACCCCAGGGGTAGAGCATAATCCACACACCGGTGTGCATGGTGACGTAGAGGTCCGCATCGGGGACAACGGTGTTCATGTAAATCGAGTTAGCAAGTGTCTCGGCTTCGCTAAATGGACCGCTTCCAGGTTGTGTTTCATCCTGCTCATTCCAATGGTGGTCATAGTTACGGTTGAGGTCGACTTGATTGACATTCCAACGTGTGTCCAAATCATTTCCATCGGCGTTGAGCATAATCAGAATATGCAATTCAGTATTCGTTAGGACTCTCACGACTTCTTGGTCCCCTTCTACCCAGCCTTCGATGTAGTGTTCAGCTGTCAAAAAGGCTAATTCGGTTCCGAGATGCTCATTCCCGTGATGGCCGCCATCAATGTAGACGACTTCTTTTGGAGTTCCGTCTGGTTTGGTTTCGTTGCTCCAGTCAGAAATTCGGACAACCCAGAGGTTTTTGCCTAACTCGGTTTGACCGGCAATCGTTAGGTCAACAATTTCAGGATAGTCATCTGCCCATGCATTCACATCAACGGTTAGTGTTGCATAGGAGTGATACCAATGCTCTTGGACGAGGTCCGGCTGTTGTGCTGATGCTAGGGGAACAAGACTACCTGCGAGCAATAGGAAGCAAAGACCCCATACTCGCATGATGTCCCCTCGGTGCGGTTATTGATGAAGTTAACCAAAATCATCAATCGGATGTAAAGGCGTTGGGATTTGTAATTCTCTCTGCCTCACGTGTCCAAATACTGGGCCCGTCAGTGCTGTAGATGTCAGCAAACGGGTCGATGTCTTCTTCCTGAAGGTTACGTTGCATGTAGGCCTCTACACGTTCTCGGAGGTCGGGTTTGAACTTCCAATAGTGAATCCTCCATTCTCGACCGTCCCAAAGGGTTGTCTCTTCGGATTCGGTGGTCAATAGGTCGTAATCTTGGAACATGTAAAACAGGTTGCGGTCAGTGGGCTCAAGGGCATTGTCGATGATACGATTGTAGAATCCAAAGAAGCCGAGAGCGTGTTCTGCCATACCTTGGGCAACCTCCGTGTCCATATCCAAATCGATATGTTGTTGAATTGCTTTCGTTAATTCTGGTAATGTCATTCCCATATTTTCACCCCGTCCGAGGAGCCTTAAGCGGCCCACATAGTACTCCCCGTTGCTATTTTATATTGTACTCCGACCCATATTAAATGTTCTACTCAGATTCATGAAAACTGAATTTTTTGAGCCGAATCCATTCGGTGAGTGTGTATCGGCAACATCATGAAGGTGTCGTTTCCCCCTCGGGTTCAATGGATGAGGTCTTTGTGGAGGGGCAATTCCTCGGTTTACCTCCAACTGAGGGGGATGCGGATGTGGTCATTCTGCCGCTGGCGTTTGAACTTACCACCTCCTACGGGACCGGTACCGCAGAAGGACCGTTGGCTTGTATTGAAGCAAGCGGTCAAGTTGAATTGTACGATCCTATGCTTTCCTCTGATTTACCTGCGGGATTGACCATTCGTACTGAAAAGGCTTGGGAAGGTACTGCTGGGGATTTGATGGGCCAGTTGGACGAATTGGTAGACCATGCAAACCCATGGTATTCCGGGCATCAATTTCCGCTGTTTTTAGGCGGAGAACACGGTATTTTGCCTCCGATTGTTCAAGCAGCAAGCAACCACCCGTTGGTAAATGGTGACCTAAGCAAACTTACCATCGTTCAAATTGACGCCCACGCCGACCTACGAGAATCGCTTGATGGCGAACCGTTCTCCCATGCGTGTGCGGCCTCTCGCAGCCTTGACCTTGGCGTCGGCGCCTTATTGCAAGCAGGAATCCGTGCCTGCTCCCGTCAAGAAATCGCCCTGATCAATTCCGACGACCGCATTACGACCTTTTTTGCCAAAGACACTCAACATCCCCACAGCGGCGCCTCATCTTGGAACCAATGGCTTGAGTCTCTAAGCACCCTTTCTGGACCCGTTCACCTGACGCTGGATATCGATGGATTGGACGGGGCACTGGTCCCCGCAACAGGAACGCCGGTACCTGGAGGTTTGTCGTTCTGGCAAGTCATTGAGACGATTGAAGCAGTTTTCGCCGCACCAAACGCTACTATCATCAGTGCAGATGTCAACGAAATCGTTGCTCAAGAAGACACTCCTCTAACCCAATTCACCGCAGCCTGTTTGGCTACCAAAGCGGTTGCCTGCCACATCCTCGCTCGGCAAGAAGGACGTTGGGAAGCATCCACTGCAGAGCGACCCGAGCATCCAAAATCTACTTTTTTCAAGGAATGGAGCAAAACCCCTCCCTCATCAAATTGAAGAACGGAAGGCCTGAGCACGCACAAGGTGGGAATGATGGAAGAGCACAAGTTCCACGGCACCCATGTCTTTCTCGACTACACGGGCTATGCATACAGCGAGCAGGAACAAGGGAAATGGATGCTCAATCTGTTACAAGAGGCTGTTGAGAACGCCAATGCAAGAGAAGTTCACGCTCATGTTGCTCCATTTGACGGAAGCGTTTCTCCACTTGGATTTGCAGCAGTTGTCCTCATTGATGAAAGCCATGTGACTGCGCACTGTTACTCTGAGCGTGGATGGCTAGCCATAGATTGCTTCACGTGTGGTGAAAGCGACCCGAATGTCATGGCCGATTATATTCATCAGCGATTGGCTGAAGCGATGCCTGACCTTGTACTCATGCAGCGAAATGAAGTCCGCCGATTTTTACACGGAGCTTGATGTCATGTCCATTAGAGCCTTTGTTGACGAGCATTTCCATCATTTTAACGCTGGCATTGTACAACGAACATCTCATTCTCTAACCAACTTCTTACACCAAGGAGGAAGCATTTTTCTTACGCTCGCAGGAGCTATGAGTACGGCAGAAATTGGACGTAGTCTTGCTCAGATGATTCGGCAAGGGCATGTTGCTGCGATCTCATGTACCGGGGCAAATCTGGAAGAAGATGTCTTCCATCTCGTCGCACGTTCACACTACGAACGCATTGACAACATTGACAATTTGAGCCCCGAAGATGAAGTGGACCTCCTCAAGCGACACCTAAATCGTGTCACAGACACTTGTATTCCCGAAGAACAAGCGATTCGTAACATCGAGCATCATGTCCTCGCCCTTTGGAACCAAGCAAGCCAAGATGGAGAATCTCGCCTTCCGCATGAATTCCTCTACGAACTGCTCAAAAGCGGTTGCTTGGAAGAAGTATACGACGCAGACCCAAGCCATTCTTGGCTGTTGGCTGCTGCTGAGATGAACCTGCCACTGTTCGTACCCGGATGGGAGGACTCGACGCTTGGGAACATTTTTGCAGCACGTTGCAATGAGGGAATCGTCAAAACCTCAGCCGTAAAAGGTGGCATTGAGTACATGACGGAGTTAATCGGGTTTTACCGCTCCACAACAACACCGCTTGCCTTCCTACAGGTTGGAGGAGGAATTGCAGGGGACTTCCCCATTTGTGTCGTACCCCTCTTGAACCAAGATTTGGGCGAGGCTGTTCCACTATGGTCATGGTTTGCACAAATTACCGACGCATCACCGTCCTACGGGGGCTACTCTGGGGCTCCTCCAAACGAGAAGATTACTTGGGGTAAACTCGGTCCAGAAACGCCTCGCTTCAATATTAAGAGCGATGCTACAATTGTTCTGCCTTTGATTTTTGGATATATCTTGGACCTTTGACCAAACAATGTCCCCAAAGTTTTGAAGAGGAGCAGCACTCCGTTTTAATCATGAACCGAAACCGCCGCGGCCTTTGTTTCGGTATGTTGCTTCTGTTTTTATTCTCATCAGTGCCCATTCAAGCACAGGTTCCAATGGCTCCTTCAGTCACCATAACAACCAACTGGATAGAGGACGGAACTGGAGCAAACCACCATGCTTACATGTTGACATTTTCAGATAACGGCTCGTACGACTTCCAGTTTGATGTTGAACATGAAAGGAACGGCTCTCTTCTTGAGACCAGTTGGTCGCTCGAGTGGGGGTATGAAAACGACCTTCGAACGGCTTTGGTCGACTTGAACACATCCGTGGAATGGGCGGATAACATTGGTTTGAAAGTGACCATCAGCGAGCACAACGGCCAGACACTACCTCAACCAATTGTTGTAGAACGCCAATTTGAGGTTGGTGTATGGAATCAACCGATGGACGACCATGAAATCATGCTGTCTACAACTTGGGGTCTCGATCAAGCCTACCAAAACGATGAGGGCGAACAGCGCTTCATGCTCACCTTTGATGGCCAAGGATGGCAGGAACGCTCAGGCCAGCAACTTGAATCATGGGAACTAGGCAACGGGACGTTTAGAACGTTGGAATCTGCCGACGGAACCCAAACTGACCTTGACCTTGTGTTCACCCAGTTATGGAAAAATGAAACCGTTGTTGGAGGCATATTGACCCACCAACTTTTTGACGCTCAAGGATACGGCAAACTGAACATTACAACCGACGACGATGGAACAGTTACACAGGTTCGTGCTAATGTTTCTCAGGCACACCTCAACAGGTCGTTGACTATGGGAGTTGTTGAGGAAATCTTGTCCGTCGAAGCCACGGGCTCCCTTGACATCCTAGAGGAAGACGATGAAAATTCATCGCTGGATATCAACGGTGAACTTTCTGTTTTCTTCTTTGAGTATCACGATATTGATGGAATTCGGGTCTTGCAACATAATCAGTTGGAAGCAATGGCTGATTTTGTGCTGATTGACGAAGGCACCCGCATGGATGTATCCTTGGATGGCTTCGTTCAGGTTGAGCGCTGGGAAGACGGTGTGCGTGTCCTTCAACAAGAAGAGTTGTGGGGTTCAGGCACCTTCGGGTTTGACGATGCTGAAGAAAACTCAACTCTCATCGTCAACGGAACCATTCTTGAGATCCGCTCAAAGGTGGTGAACGGAACCACGATGACCGATAACCTCCACGTTGACGGTACGCTTTCGGGCGATGTCCAAGGAACGTTTGGTATCGTTCGGGGTATTGAAGAAACCGGAGAACAAGCCAACGCAAGCGGACAAATTTTCCCTGTAAACGTCATTCATCAGGACTCATGGTTCAACATCACAGGCGTTAACGGTGGAAATTTCTTTGATGGTGCTGGAATAGGAGCGACACATAACGAGACTTGGGATTACCAAGTCGTGCACTCTGATTGGGACAACAAGACCGTTCGTTTTGTCTGGAGAGAGACTGGCCCTGACCCCTCGGAAGGGGATGAACGTCCTGAACGCAGCCCTCAACAGGTCAATGCCACCGCGCCCGTGGCTGAAAGTGGACTTGGTAACTTGACGGTCGGCAGAGAAACTGGCTTGATGCCGATTCCATTACAGCCCAATGATATGTTGCGTTTGAACGGTCAAGAAGGATTGCCGATGACTCTTACAGCAGGTTCTACCAGAATTGATGTTCGGGACGGACACAATCTGACCGTCATTGATTGGACCGGGGTTTACGGGGATGATGGAACCTTGGGAACTGCGGAGGGTGCTCTTGTTTCCTCTGGTCCACTGCAAGGTTTAGTCTCAAGTGTTTCTCGGTCTCTTGCAATTCCTTTTGGTGACTCTGGAGAAGAAGCGTTCATGAACGAAACACAGTATCTCGAAAGGGTACTATCTCCTGAAATTGTGAGTGCTGATGATAACACCCCGCCGAGTATTGGCACACTGGAACTTCGTGAAGGTCTGGTTTTAGGAGAGGGTGGGAGCACTGCCCACATTGAAATCCCTGTACCAGATGCTGAGTGGAACGTGCTCTCCGTTCGTGTGGACCTAACACCCCTTGGAGGCAGCATGACTGAATTGAACGACCGAGGATTGAACGGAGATTCTAACATTGGAGACGATGTATTCACCACCTCATTCAACGTTCCTGGATTGGAAACCGGATTGTACGATGTCAACATTACCGCAGAAGACAGTTTTGGAGCCGTGAGCCAAGCTACTGGACAAATCATGGTCGCGAACCAAGCACCTCGGATTACACAAGTCGAAATTGCACCCTCAACTCTTGAACGAGGTCAGTCAATTGTGATCAATGTCCAGGCATACGACGGACATGGAGTCACCTCAATGCAGTTGGACCTCAGGGAATACGGAGGGGAATTAACTCAACTTGCGCTATCGGGAAGTGCCGATTCTGGGAGTTGGGCTGGAATGGTTGTCATGCCTGCTGGGATGACTCCCGGAGAGCGAACCCTCCTCTTGCGGTCTAATGACACGCTTGGAGCAACAGGCCAACATCGCGTCTGGACTCCGCTTGAGGGTTCTGTAGGCCATCCTGTATTCGGCCCACACTATATTCAATCGGCCTCTACCGTACCCATTATCGTGACCATTCAAAACGACCGCCCAGTAATCACAACTCAACCGTTTGCCATCGAAAAGAGCGGTATGGAACAAATTCCTTATTCCGTTCAAATTTACGATCCGGATGGTATTGAGCGAGTTCAAATTGACATGGGGGTATTTTCTCCCGTTGGCCAGACCTCTTGGGTCAGAATGTACGATGATGGAACAAACGGTGGAGATGAAGTTGCAAATGACGGGGTGTTCACTGCCCTCCTTTCTGTTCGAACTGGAACTCCGATTGGAACACATGAAATCCAACTGCGAGCTCTTGACCAATTTGGAGAATTGAACACGACAACTGCGTCCATCGTCCTTAAGGAAGCAAGTTCAGATACGGATGATTCAGGGGGGCTGAGTACAACAGTTCTCACCGGCCTTGGAGCGATACTCTTGCTCGGTGCTGGCCTCGTTCTGTTCTTTATGACAAGAAACCAAGGCAAAGACGGGGATAAAGCAGACCGATTCGGGATGCAATGATACAAAAAAACCTATTTCCATAGCCTCTCGGAGTGGGTGCTTTTAAGGCCTCCGTATATCGGAGGCAGAGTGCTTATACCTTCAACGAAGCAGGGATAAACATGTCACTTGCACCAACCGATTATGACTTTGGCCACGCGTCAAATTATTTCTTTGCAACAACCATTACCTGCGCCAATGAAGAAGCACGGGCCATGTATGTCCGAGGTCACGGCCATATGCTGAACTACAATCACGAACAAGCAATTGCATGTTTCAGCAACGTTACCGAACTTGACCCTAAGTGCGCTATGGCGTGGTGGGGTATCGCATACTGTGTCTCATCCAACTATAACTGGAGTCCAGGACTTGGTTCGGGTCACGACTCAATCCAAACCGCAGTTTCCCTCAAAGATGGATGTACAGAACTCGAGCAAGACCTGATCGACGCATTAGCACAGCGCCATTCTGCTGAAGCGCGTGATGCTGCAGACCCAACAGTCCTCAATATGGGTAACAGCCCAGAACTGAATGTTGCCTTTGCCAAAGCAATGGAACCTCTTTACCGCAAATACAGCGGTAACTTGGATGTTGCTGCAATTTACGTCGAGGCTCTCATGAACCTGAAAGCATGGCAGCTGTGGGACAAGAACGTCGCTACCGGCGAAATCACTCCTGCTGACGACAACACTTTGCTATTGGTGAAGGTCATGGAAGATGCGTTTGAAAACGTGGAAGGAGCAAAAGAACACGTGGCTTTGTGCCACCTTTACTGCCATGCTTTGGAACTCTCTCCTTTCCCTGAGCGCGCCCTCCCAGCAGCCGATGTATTGCGCACGGTAATGCCCGGACTGGGTCACCTCGTCCACATGCCGTCCCACATCGATGCATGGGTTGGACAGTGGAAAGAGGCTGTGGAATGCAATATTGCAGCAGTTGAAGCCGATGACCGATATGTTGAACTGAGTGGAAATGAATCTCAGTTCTACAAATTTTATCGAATGCACAACCACCACTTTGTGGTATGGTGTGCTATGTTTGAGGGACAGTACGAAGTCGCAATGAAATATGCACGCAAGGCGGTGGATACACTTCCTGCTGGTGATGAAAACTCTGGGGTCCAGTTCATGCTTGCTGGCGTCATTCCAATGGGGGCTATCTTCCTTGAGTCCTACGTGACTATGCCATGGCACGTCATGATTCGCTTTGGAAAGTGGGACGAAATCCTTGCTGAACCAATGTACGACGACAAAGATGTATTCCCTGCTACAATCGCAACCCAGCATTACGCCCGAGGAGTTGCCTTTGCATCCAAGGGAATGGTTCCTGAAGCGGAAGCAGAACAGGTCCTCTTTGATGAGGCCCTTCAGAACCCTGCTCTTGCTGGACGTGTGCTTCACAACAATTTGATGTACCAAGATCCAAGCGACGGACCTTGTATTCTGCTCGTGAATGCAGCTGTATTGGCTGGTGAAATTGAATACCGTAAACAATTCCTCGCAAAGGAGCGTGGAGAGGCTTCCGACTTTACCGTAGCCTTTGACCATCTTCGCCGTGGCGTTGACCTTTCGCTCAATCTTGCCTACAACGAACCTTGGGGCCAAATGCAACCTGTGCGACATATTCTTGGTGCACTCCTGCACGAGCAAGGTGAGTTTGAAGAAGCGGAAGCAGTTTATCGAGCCGACATCAAACTCTGGAAAGACAACATGTGGGGTCTCCTAGGACTCAAACTCTGTCTCGAAGCACGCGGCGATGCTCCTGAAGAACTCGCCGAGGTGACTGCATTGTTCAACGAACGCAGTTCTCGTGCTGATATCGTTCCTGCAAAGACTTGCTTCTGCGCACAAGACAGCATCGAAAAGACCTGCTGTGACTGAGCAAGCCTTCACTGAGGACATTAGCAATCTAAGTCAGCGTAAGCGGATTGGTAGAACATTAGGCCCGTGGGTCTTGTGGGCCTTCAGTACGTTGTATGGTGACCCCGTGATCTTCGAGATAGCCAACGCCGTTCTCACCCATAAAACCGCCATCAACGATGACGACCTGAGATATACCCGCATGGTGAATCAATTTCGCGCACATCATACAGGGTTCACCCGTAACGATAAGCCATGCCTTGTTTGTTGAAACTCCGTTGGCTGCAGCATTACAAATCAAATTCATTTCAGCGTGATGGCATCCAATCTCCACCCGAGTTCCAGAAGTGATGTTCATGGTGTCTCGCAAACATTCCTCGCCACCACACAAGCGGCCTCCACCGCGAGGCCCGCCGTTGTATCCGTCCATCAGGACAACGTTACGTTCAGGGTCAACAAGGAGGGCACCAAAGGTGCGCCGAGGACAATTTGATGCTTCGGCAAGGGCAAGACACTGTTGAATTCGGATTGCGAGATGCTTTTCCTTCATTGGCTCACCAAATGCTCACACCAGCCGCACTTCTATCAGTTCTTCGCTACGAAACTTAGGTCATCATTCGAATCAATTCCGAGAGATGTTAACACGTTCCCTTGCATGTAAAGCGAACCAATCGAGACAAGAAGGGTAGATTGGTCGTAGGCATCTTGTGCGTGTTCTACTGCACTTCTAGGATTTGAATGGGTGGACAAATGAGTCCCAAGTGGAGAAAACCATGGTTTGAGTTCAGCGACAGGAACAGCAGGATATCGGCCTCCTTGAGGCTCACTTAGAATGATTTCAACCGGGGGATTTGATGTGCAGAGGTCGAGAACATAGGACAATGTATCTTCCAAATCAACTTGAGGAGAAGTTCCAAACAGGAGGACCCAGTTCCCACTTTGAATTTCAGGCCTCAGACAGAGTTCCTGGACAGCTCGCTTCAAACCACTTGGGTTATGTGCTCCGTCAAGAAGAACATGGGGTTTTGAAGGCTGTTGGGATTTTATGAATTGCATCCGCGCAGGCCAGACGCAGTTGCTGGTATCGGGTTCCAACTGAGCATTGACCACATCGAGGTACGGCCAAATTGCGTTAACCAACAGTTTGGATTCGTCCCGAAACGAAGTACCTGTTGGAATATCTACGAGAACAAGTTCAGCGGGACCAATTGATTCCTCTAGGTGTACCATTCCTGCATTCCGAGCAGATTCTTTGATGGTTTCCAAGACATCTTTGTGTTCCGGTGTGCGAACGATTAACGGACGGCCAGCCCGTGCAATTGCAGCCTTTTCACGAGCAATGTCAGTTTGATGGGTTCCAAGGATATCAGTATGTTCAAGAGAAATTGATGTCAACATGCAAACATCAGCATTGGAAACACGTGTTGCGTCCAAACGCCCGCCCAGACCAGTTTCAAGAACGAGCACCTCAACTTCTGCTTCGCTCGCAACAACAAGAGCAGCAAGGAAGGTTACTTCAAAAAAAGTGACGGTGATGTCATGCTCCAGAGTTGCAAGGCGGACTCTCTCAAGAGCCCGATCCATGACATCGGATTGAATCGGAACCCCGTTTATGCGAATGCGTTCTTCAATACGAACCAAATGTGGAGAGGAAAATAAAAGATTAGAAATTCCTTGATTCGACAATGCTGTACAAAGCATTGCACAAGCCGTCCCTTTGCCGTTGCTCCCTGCGACGTGAACCGTTGTCAGCGAAGAGGTTGGAAGGCAAAGGGCTTCAACAGCATTTGCCGTGTTGGTCAGGCCTAGGGCCATGCCGAGATGTTTGGTCGCTTCCAACCAACTCCGAACCGGTATTTGGCCCACCATGGTCCTTGCAGTCGGTTGTCTTCCATAGCCTCTTTCCTTCGGCTTCTTGTGTGTCCTACAAACGCGAGGCTGATATGAGAGAGAGACCTCGCAGAGTCATGACCGATGAGGCTAATGTGAAGGGCTCGCCTCGCCAAAGCGAACGGTTCGCGCAAGTTGAGGACGAACTCAGAAAGGAAGATACCCTTGTTGAGCTCTTCAAAGAACAGTGGGTTGGGATGACGGCGATGGCCGGTATGTTCGTTGTAACCATCGCCTTAGCCAGTTTCATCCGCCCGTATTATGACGTTGGTGAACTCAAAGCATTTGGCTCATCAGGAGCAAGTCAGGTTCGATATGTCGCCATAGAACTCTTTGCGATTTTCATGTTCACCGCATTGATTATCCTGCTTGCGAAATACAAGAAGGATTACATCATCAAATACGGAATGATGGTTGTATTGACTCTTGCTCTCCTGTACAGTACAATCCCTCTTGCCCACGTCGCACTTCTTGACTTCGACCCTGTACCGTTTGAAATGGACCAACAGGATACCATTGATGGAGATTATTTGGGAACTTGGGGTGATGATGGTTTCGTTACTGCTACCCTCATTCGTGAAGATGTCGGCATGAACGTAACCGTTTCAGCATGGAGCGTATCTTCGGGAATGGAAGAGCCTGTCTGGACAATGACGCACAACCATTCTCTCAATGAGCCAGACTCAAGGCTAAGAATGGCAACATCCGACGATGTACTCACGTTCACCAGTGGCCCTTGGGTTTGGACTGTTGATGCTTTAACCGGTGAACTCATACAATCCTATGCTTGCTTTGAGGTTGATGAAAACGGAATGGAACAACCCATTACATCAATGATCACAGGATGTGCGCTTGCCGTCAAAACAAGTGATGCAATGTATTTGTTTAACACAGCATCCGAAGTGATACGCTTCAATACCTTCGAAGAGTATCCAGGGAACCTTACCTATCAAGCCAAATGGTACGTACCATCCATTGATTTCAAAAACGGAATTTTGCATGCAGAACTCCTCAGTGACACCCTCTTGTTCCTCGCTACGCCCTCAGCCACCGGTGTTCTTCACCTGGACGAATACGGCTCGGTTAACGACCCACTTACTCCTCAAATTGGAAATGATATACGAATGGCCTACCTCCAAAACAGCACCTCAGGATTCACATCAACTGCCGTTGGCATCTCTCCATTTGCGGCCTCAAACGCTTCGTCACTACCCGATGACCAACGAATGCTCATTCTGGGAGAGGAGAACGGAGATATTACAGGAATTGAATGGAACGGCTCCGCTGTGTCCAGCGAAGAGTTCGTAATTCAAGATAGGATGATGCTCAATTCCCTGGTTGAAAGTGTATCGTCGGTTCAAATCATTGACTGGGATGCTAACGGTTACTCTGACCTCGTAGTAACTGGAGAAAACAACGCTTACTTCCTTTACGGCACCTCTTTGGCGAATGTGGGCTCTTTCCCGGTATCTGCTGATTCCACTTTGACCTTACTCAGTGCAGAACCAAACGCAGAACAGTTGCTTTCCCTCACGTTGGACGAGACCGACCTTGTAATTGATTTGCAATCGGGGTCATTGGAAGAGGACATGTTTCCCTTAATTGGTTTACAATTGAGAACTGGACCAACCATGATTGGACTAGCAATAACCGCTATTCTCATGATTTTACTCTACGTCCATAGCGAATGGTATGTCGTCAATACGACTGGCGTCTTGTTGGGTGCTGGTGTTTGTGCTCTACTCGGTGTCAGTTTTGAACCACCGATGGCCATACTCTTCATGATTCTCGCAGCGGTCTACGACGCATGGGCCGTGTACAAATCCAAACACATGCTCGACCTTGCAGACACAATGATTGGCCTACGCCTACCGATCCTTCTCGTCGCACCTCAAGATACCAACTACTCATTGATTGAGGAAACTGAAAATACTCCAACAAAGCGAGTAATCTCTGATAAGGTTCAGACCAAGCGCAAGAAAAAACCCTCAACTGAAGCCATGTTCATGGGTCTTGGAGACATCATTTTCCCAGGTATGCTCGTTCTTTCAGCCTTACAGTACCTCGACCCCAGTGCAGCAACCCAAGTAGCGATATCCACGCTCATCGGTGGTCTAGTCGGGTATTTCGCTCTCATGAGCTACGTTGCTCGTGGGAAAGCCCAAGCTGGACTTCCACTCCTTAACGGTGGAGCCATTATGGGCTACTTCATCGGTGGTTTCCTGTTTTTAGGAAATGAAATCCTTCAATTCAATATCTCGTGGTGACCAACATGTTAGACATGCAACTCTTTCGCGAACATCCAGAACGAATCCGAGCGGACCATGCCAAGCGTGGTATTCCACAGGATAAGATAGACAAGGTCATCCAACTTGACCAAGACTGGCGAAATTCTCTCCATGAAACAGACCAGTTACGCCGTGAAAAGAATGAGGCTGCCCGAGGCATTGGGGCGGCAAAAAAAGCAGGAGATAATGAGGCTGCTCAAGCCATTCTGGCCCAAGTAGCAGACTTAGGCAGTAAGATCGCTGCAATGGAAGCCAAAACCAACGAGGCCATGGCCCTGCGGGATAGTATCAGAATGTCAATTCCCAATATTCTACATACTGATGTCCCTGAAGGAGCCGATGAATCCGGCAATACGGTCCACGGTGTTCACGGCACAAAGCCTGAGTTTGATTTTGACGTCAGAACTCACAATGAATTGATCGAAATGAACCGATGGGTTGACCTGAAGCGGGCGGCAAAAATTACCGGAAGTCGGTTCTTTTTCCTCAAAGGAGACCTTGCCCGACTTGAGTTCGCCCTCCAGCATTATGCTGTAGAATTTTTGCAGCAACGTGATTTCACCTTTGTTCAGCCTCCTGTGATGATGAACCGTGAAGCCTACGAGGGCGTGACGGACCTCGCTGATTTTGAAACTGTGATGTATGGGGTGGAGCCAGATAATTTCTACATGATCGCAACCTCAGAACATCCTCTTACAGCCATGTACATGGACGAAACCATTCACGAAGACATGCTCCCACTGCGCATGGTTGGTGTTTCATCTTGTTTCCGTAGGGAAGTGGGAAGTCACGGTCAATCTGACCTGGGAATATGGAGAGTTCACCAATTCACAAAAATTGAACAAGTCATCATCGCAAAGCCCGAAGACTCTTGGGCACTCCATGAAGAACTGCTCAGCAATTGTGTTGATTTGTGGAACAGTTTAGACATTCATTATGAAATCGTCAACATTTGCACTGGAGATATGGGCACAGTTGCCGCAAAGAAGTACGATTTGGAGGCATGGATTCCTGGAGCGGACCAGTACAAGGAAATCGTCTCTTGCTCAAATTGCACCGATTATCAAGCGAACCGATTGTCCATTCGTTACGGTCAACCTGGACATCCGAATCAACCGATTGCACATACACTCAATTCAACTGCGGTTGCAACATCACGAGCATTAGTTGCAATCATGGAACAAAATCAACTCGAAGATGGCAGAGTGCGTATTCCAGAAGTTCTCCAACCCTTCATGGGCGGGCAGACGATATTGGAACCTTGTACATGGGGATGAAACAATGAAACAATCAATTCAGACTTTTTTTGTCCTGACATTGTTCCTTCTTACACCTCTATCGGGTTGTTTTGGAGAAGATGATGAAGAAAACACTGTTGCTCAATTGAAAATTGATGACACCCAAGCGATGACAGCGCAACGAGGGCAATATTACACATTGTTGGTTGAAAGTACCGTAGATTGGACCATCAGTCGCTCTCCTGGTGCATTTTTCCAAGATGAATTCGGAGTGCTGAGAGATGATGTCAATTACACCCTCCCTGCAACTCAAACCAACATCACAATGCTCATCTTGGATTCAGAACGAGACACTGTAGAACTAAACATTTCTGCTGGAGACCAAATGTGGAACACGACACTCGTTCTTGAGGATAGTCAAGAATTGATGTTGGTTGATGGGCGTAGAGCCTACGACACCATCGATATGCTCACCTCTTCATACAACAACCGTTGGTGCGGTTCAGCCTCAGTTCATGAAGGAGGCGCAGCATACGAGGCAGCTGCTGAAGCAATGGCCGAGAACATGAGAGGAATGGGCTTTGACTTTGTTGAAGTAACACGATACGATGATGACCCAGACCAGCTCAATGTGGTAGGCTACAATTATGGTCGCGTGAATCCAGACGAGTACATTGTCATCGGAGGCCATTTTGACATTGCCTACGTCTTCACGCCACCTGGCGGTGGAACCAATGAAGGGGCTAACGATGACACATCCGGTTCAACCGTATCTCTAGAAATGGCTCAAGCCCTCGCACAGATGGAATTTGACCATACCGTTGTAGCAGCCCTTTGGGCTTGTGAAGAAGAGGGGCTTCTCGGCTCTCTTGCATACGTATCCCACCTGCCAGAGAATGTCTCTGTCAAGGCCTACATGAATTTTGATATGGTTTCTCTAAATTACCCAATCGTACCCCGAAGTGAGCCGCTCATTGGGCCCGGTGGAGAAATATTCTCGGCAACACGGTACGATTGGAGCATCGATATTGCAGGAGCCAGTGATGAAAACATGAACCGAATGCATGACTGGGTTGGACAAACCATTGAGGACGACCTCGCATACAAGCCTACAGAAGGGAACCCGATTATGTGGAACATTGCTGAATCCTGTGCCTCTGACCACTGTGCGTTCTTCTCAGAAGGCTATCCAACCTTCAATTTCTTCAGCCCTGGTGGAGAAATTTCCTTCTGGCAGGAGTGGCACTCTCCTTCAGATACTCTTGAATTTATGACTGCAAAAGCGGGAGGCGAGGAAGAAATGGCTAGTGGATTCAACAGCCTTGTGTGGTCCTCACTTGACCTGTTTATACGAGTAGATAATGCCGAGGATTTCCACGGCACATGGAAGGAATGATCATTCCGTAGTGATTGCAACACGGGTTACAAAGAGCCCAATCAGGCAACCCAGCGGTGCGACCATCATGCTGAGAAACAAGACCGGCATGCTGACAAAAATGGATTGCTTTGCTTCCATCAGGCGCTCCCATGTCCAGCGACCTGCTAGTAAATCAAAGGCAAGGAAGTGAAGCCAACCGATGAGAATGACCCTTTCGTCCGAAAACATCTCAATTACAATGTCTGGAGTCGGCATCTCGCTGCTTAAGGCAAGAAGGATAGAAGGAAGATTTGGTATGACTGCTATCGTATAGGCGAGCAAAAGAGGGGCTAAAAAGAGCCATTCATTGCTCATCATTTGTTTCGTACGTTCGTGTTGAGGTGCAAACCACATCATCAACCAAAACGGAAGTATATACAAGCTGGAGAACCAAAACAGCACATCGATTGTCGTCGTCATTGAATCCCTTCTTGTTGGGTCATGATGTTCAATGCTTCCTCTAAAACAGAGGTGTTGGCCCAATATTTGCTGGATGTCCATGCTATGCCGCCCTCGCTGTCAATGACTTGCAGGGTGGGCGTTACCGGTTCCCCAAAGGCAGTGAACAAACCGACGTCTGTCATGCGACCTGTTTCTCGGTCGATAACTGTGGTTGAAGCATCAGGGACAAGAACTGGCCATGGAGCATAATGCTCACTTGAATTGCTACCATAGCGGCGTTCCATATCTTCACTCGTCTCAAACTCAGGGTAACGATGTACGGAGATAATCGTGGTCGTGTTTGAGATGTTTCCGGCGTTAAGTTCGCTTCGTATGAGATCGGTCCAATCATGGCAGCCACTGCAACCTGATGCGACCCAAAGCATGAGAATAGGTCCGTCGAAACTGTTACGTAAATCGTGCTGGCTTCCCAAGTCTTCTACTCGGTCCAATGTTGGAGCGCTGAACGATATTTTTGAGGGAATGGGAGTGGATTCTGTAGACTCATTAGACTCCATTGCATCCATTTCCAAGGGTGCCGTACAACCCGCAAGAACAAGAATGCTAATCACACACAAGACAAGGACTACGATGTTCTTCATGGTTCTAATTTAGTCCTTGACTATTTGAAGCGGTGTTCTCACCAAGGAAACATAAGTACCCAATAGATACCATCCCAGAAGGTACATTGAATCGAGAGCATGACTGAACCGATGACAACACGGTTGGCATGCGGTAGAGTCTCACGGGAAGACCAAGCAAGGACTCCAAATCCAACAGAGGCAATACCTGCCGTCACCAAAAGACCGATCGTAACTACTGTCAACAAGAGGCTTGGCCCTTCGAGGTGCATACGAGTTGCATCTATCCAGAGCATGGACGGAATGAGAAACGCTGCGTAGAGAAGGAGCAATCTCTGTGTTCCTTTTCCGTCTGGTTCACGCCCTGGCCATTGTAGCGTTGCCACTTCATCTTCGCTCCATCCGAAGAAAAACTGGTACCACATCAGCAGGTATCCCACCGCTGCAACAAACATCCACGGTACAATGAACTGCTGCATTGATGAAGACACGCCCCCCCAGTAATCCAGAGGGTCATTTACTGCATTTACTCCACGAATATAGGAAAGTAAGATCAACGGGCCCGTGAAAAAGGAAAACCAAAACACAGTCTTTCTATTCATTCTTCACTTCCTCCGTGATTTTTTGCAGAAAGGGCGGCTGTTCGACGAAGGAAGGGGCTGTAGAGAGCCGGGAGGATAAGCAAACTCGAAAGCAAAGCAAGCGTGATGGCGACCACGAAAGCTTGTCCGAACAAGCGCAGAGGTAGCAGTGCAGACAAATTCAGTACTGCAAATCCTCCTGCAGTCGTCAATGCAGCCCCACCCATGGCGCGCCCTGTTGTGGCGGTTGACCGAGCAACCCATTCATGTGGGGTGCCAAAGGGGGCATGTTCCGCCTCTTCTTCTAACCGAGTCGTGAAGTGGACTGCATAATCGACTCCAAGACCGAGTGATAACGCTCCTATGGTTACGGTTTGAGAATTGATATTGTAGCCGGTATAGCCCATCAATCCGTACACCCAAACAACGACCATCATCAATGGAATCCAAGAAACAAAACCTCGTTGCATACCTTCTTTGAGGTTATTCTGATTCCGAGCAGTGTGAATTCCGGTCAACATGAGAAGAATGACTACTGCAACGATTGCTGTGGATTGAATTGAAGCATTAGCTACATCTGAAGTGGTTTGTGCATTGATGAGGCTACGTCCGCTCAGGCGCAACGTGAAACTTTCGTCAATGTCGTCCGACATGACAACGATGGCTGCTTCCATTCGGTCAGCAAAGGCTACGGTTGCAGCCCAGTCCAAGGTTTCTGCTTGGAACGAAATGACGGTTTGGTCACCATCGCGTGCGAGAAGACTCTTTGTCATTTCAATGCCAGTTGTATTTTCTAACGCCCAAGTTTCGAGAGCCTGCCATGCATTATCGCTTCCATCATCAATTGATGTGAGGAGTTCATCAAGGCCGCTATCTTGTAATCTGGCTTGCTCAAGAACGTCCCATAACCCGTTGGGGACGCCGTTAACATCCGGATTAGTACTGAGGTCTGCAGAAGCGACCTGCCAGGCATTTCTACCCGACTCCGACATGATGTCACCGTCAAGAACGATGTAGAGCGGTGAACGGCTTGTTCCGAATTCATCACTAATTAGAAGGAAATCCCCCACTACAGGAACTGAAGTATCGAGTTGGTCCCGTTGTTCAAAAGCCACTTCCAGTTGTTGGAATCCAAAGAACATCGGTACGAGCAGCAATACGGCGATCACACCGACTAACTTGGGCCGTTGGGAAAGTGTTGCAATATTGTTGCTAATGGGTCCAACCTTCACCTTACTGGCCTTGCTGAGCGGAAGACGCTTAGTAGGTAAGATAAGCATCAATGCCGGGAGTGCTGATATGCTCAAGAGATAGATGAAGAAGAGACCAATTGCGATGACGGTTCCAAACACTTGCAAAAATGCAAGGCTAGAAAGGCGGAATGATAGGAACCCAACAATGTCGGTAAAGATTGCAATCAGAAGTGCTATTGACGTGAGAATGGTTCCTTGACGAATTGCTTTTTGGCGAATGGCGAAATCAAAATCCTTTAGTGTTTCACGGCCCATAGGGTTTCGCTGTTCTTCATCATGCAGTTCCTCGCGAATCCGTATCACGACGTGTAAGCCGTAATCAACCCCAATTGCAAGCAGCAACACTGGTATGGAATTCATAGCAGCGTTGAACGTCATTGGAACACCAGCGAACTGTAGCCAGCCCGACAATCCATAGGTTGCGAGAATCGCAGTTACTGTAAGACTCAGAACATACATGGTTTCCCGCACACTGCGGAAGTTAAACCAGAGAATAATACCCAAAATAAGCATTGCAGCGCTGGTTAGGATACCGATTTCTTTGCCTACCGTGGCCGATGAGTTCTTAGCAAACTGAGCAAATGAAAAGGTACGCAGGTCCTCGTCTCCAGTGGATTCAACAAGAGTGCTCTCAAGGTTTTCTGCCCATTCGGTGAGGTCAGTTTGCACGTCATCAAGCACATCATATCCATAATCAGCGGGTTCACTGGTTACGACGAGAGTAACAAGAACAGGACCATCGCTTACCCAAGGTTCGGTTGAATCCTCACCTGGTAAGCAAGAAAGGATTGCTGCACGGAAGTCAACGCTTTGAAGCCCCATTAGCGGGCCAATTTGTCCTTGAATCGGTCCGATAACAGCCATAATTTGACCTATTTCAGCGGGCTCACGACCCACCGATGCGCTCTGCAATTGCCCTGTCAGTAATCCAAGTTCGTCAGAAAGGTTGGCCCCAGAATCAAGACGGGGAAGCCATTCGGCGGGATTTCCTGCATTCCAATCCGCAAGGCGTTGAGGGGTCACTGGCTCGACCAAAGGAATGTCAAAGGCAGCGTTGGATAGGTTGGAAAGGGCTGCTGTGAGGTTCTCTTGGCCTTGGGCGCTGAGAACTGCAACGATGGCTTCTTCAAGCGGCTCCAACCATACTGAGGCTGATGATTCGTCTTGGAGCATCTGCCACTGCATAGCATTACTCGCTGGACCGTTATTTGCTTGAGTACCAAATAAGGGGAAATGGTAGGGTTGGAAATTAGTATCGTTCAGCATCGTTGCTTCAATGGCAGCAAGATGAGTCCATGTATCTCCGTTGAGGAGATCATTTTCCTCTATTTCATCAATGACACGTATGAAATCAATGTTTGAACGGTATTCATTTTCAACCTCGTTGAGAAGGTCTACACTCGGGTCATCGGGGAAGAAACCATCCTCACTGTTGTCAAATTGCAGATGCATTGCCCCCGATGCAAGCAAGAGAACTGCGAGCATGATGGCCCCAAAGGCTTTCTTTGGATGTTCGACACTGACTTCGGTTAACATCATGAAAGGATTTCGCATGTTTTTCGCACATCTTCTTTCCTTATAACCGCCTGTTTAGAACTCTCTGAGAATTGCTGAATTCCAAGTCGATGTCATGCTGTGGGTTGAAATATCCTGGACTGATTATGAGATTATGACCGACACAAAACTGTATTTTGGATACGGGTCAAATATGGACCGTGAGGATTGGGCGCGATGGTGTTCCGATCATGGTGCAAAAGCGGCGGGATTGATTGAAATCGGGCCTGCTTGGCTTCCGGATTACACTCTAAAGTTCCATTATTTCTCAAGTAAAAGAAAGTCAGGCGCCGCTGACGTAGTACCAGCAGGACGTGGTTCTGTGGCCCCTGGACTGTTGTTTGAGGTTGATGAAGAAACGCTCGCTGCGCTTGATGATAAAGAGGGCCTACCTTATGCTTACGAACGAAAAAACGTAACGGTGATAGATGAAAACGGTGCATTGAAACAAGCAATCACCTATATCGTCCAAAAACATCGGTATTCGGGAGAATATGAACAACCTGACGCTTCTTATGTTGACCTGATACAACGTAATCTATTGCGTAATAAATTACCAATTGAGAATTTAAATTATGCAATTGAAGATATGCACGATAAAAAGTTCCTTGACTCCGTATTTGTTTACGGTACGCTACGCCGAGGTGAATCACGCTCAAACATCATGACAGAGGCTGCTGATGGGAGCATGGAACACGCCACAGTTGGCGGAACGCTCTACAATCATGGCATGTACCCCGGATTGCGAACACACGGCAATGGAACTGTGAGTGGAGAACTCTATCGCTGTCACGATATCGCTAACACACTGAAAAGGCTCGATGAAATCGAAGGATTCTCGGCGTATGATGGTCCAGAGGGGCTTTACCACCGAGCAGTAGTGAACGTCACGATAGGAAGCGAACAACGATGGGCATGGACATACATTACCAATCTTCCAACCCCGAAGGATTCTATCATCGAAAGCGGCAATTGGCTGGAACGTTGAAGTGATTACTCATCGAGTTCCAACAACACAGCGCCCTGTGTCACTTGATCCCCTGCTTCAAAGTGAACCGCAGTAACGACGCCATCCTTTGCGGCTACGATACGATGCTCCATCTTCATTGCTTCAAGGACCATGAGTGGCGTGCCTGATTGAACTTCTTCACCCGTTTTCACAAGGACCTCCAAGACTTTACCTGGCATGGGTGCAACCAAGCCCCCTTCATGTTGCGAAGAGGAAGAACCTGGCTCAATACGCTCCCAGCGATATGTCTGACCGCGAAGGTGTACCCACCAAACGTCACCAACTTTAGCCAAGTGAGCGTATGCGACTCGTCCGTTAGAAAGATGAACCTTTAGCCGACCATCTCCAGTTTGCTCAAGTGAATGCCCTGCGAGAGCATAACCTGAATCTGTTCGGGTTAAGCTCACCTCAATTGGCCCGTCCGGAGAGGAAAACTGATGCTGCATCATGGATACCTCCGACTTAATGTTGAAAATGGACTTGGTAGGCCTTGTGATTCGCCATCCGAACGAGCAGTAAATGTCCGGTGAAGACCCATTGTCTCTCCTGCCGCTGCTGCAAGCAATGATGCATCTTCAAGAAGAGGAACAGCGATTGGCTTCCATCCGTTGGGCCAATGGTCGTCGATGGTCGTCGTTGTGGTCGTCCCGTCAACGATGGGTTGAGCATCACATAGTTCTCTAAGGAAACGAACGTTAGTAGTGGTACCCAGAATCACGAAATCGTCCAACGCCCGACGCATGCGCTGAAGGGCTTCGTCACGAGATGGAGCCCAAACGATGAGTTTGGCAAGCATCGGGTCGTAGTTTGGCGTAACGTCGTCTCCCTCGCGAACACCGGTATCGAGACGAATCCCCGGGCCTTCTGGAGGCCTAAACACTGCAAGAGGTCCGATCGATGGTAGGAAGTTGTTAGCAGCATCTTCAGCATAAAGCCGAACCTCAATAGCGTGCCCTCGTATGTTCAAATCTCCACAGGACATGGGTTGGCCCGAAGCAATTCTCAACTGCTCACGCACGATATCAGTTCCAGTGACGAGTTCTGTTACTGGATGTTCTACCTGAATTCTCGTGTTCATCTCCAAAAAGAAAAACTCACCCGTGGGGGCCAACAAAAACTCAACCGTACCTGCCCCCTCATACGAGACTGCTTGAGCTGCTTGAATCGCTGCTTGTCCCATTGATTCTCTTAGTTCAGGAGTCATGGTGGGTCCAGGGGCCTCTTCAAACACCTTTTGATGGCGTCGTTGAACGCTGCATTCCCTTTCGCCAAGATGGATGGTTCGGCCGTGACGGTCTGCAAGAACCTGAATCTCAATATGCTTTGAGCCGTTAAGAAGACGTTCAATGTAAATTCGGCCATCGCCAAATGCAGCCAAGGCCTCACGGCGAGCTCCTTCTGCTGATTGAAGGAAGTCGGCAGGGTCGTAAACAGCCCGCATACCCTTTCCACCGCCTCCACTCGATGCCTTGAGAAGAAGTGGGTAACCAACACGTTCTGAAGCAGAAAGAAGGGCGTCCATTGCCTCGTTCTCGTCCTCGCTCTCAACTTCCTCGCCAGGGATTACGGGGACGCCCGCATTACGCATTGTTTGGCGAGCAGTCATTTTGTCTCCCATTTGTTCTATTGCTTCAGGTGAAGGTCCGATCCAGATGATACCTGATTGCTTTACGGAACGGGCAAATGGTGCTCGCTCCGACAAAAAGCCAAACCCTGGGTGGATTGCATCGGAACCTGTTGACAGGGCTGCTTGAATGATTTGCTCCTGGTCAAGATAGGTCGTTGCGATGGTATCTCCATTCAGTACGACGAGCTCATCGGCCATCTCCGTGAAGAGTGTTCCTTGGTCGTTTGGAGCGCAAACAGCCACGGTTTGAATTCCAGCTTCTCGACATGCACGCAGAATGCGGCATGCTATTTCACCTCGGTTGGCGACGAGAACTTTGGATATCATGGTCAATCCTCATTCAAGTTCTTCGGGCTTCCAGTTTGGTTGACGCTTGTCAAGGAATGAGGACAAGCCCTCCTGTCCTTCGTCTGAACCTCGCATCCTGCTGGTAAAGTCCAGAGTATAATTACGCAAATTGGCATCACTACCAGTCCAACGGTCAAAGTTCAGAGTCAATTCTTTGGCCAGTGTAATAGCACAGGGGCCGGTGGATAAGACCTCATTTGCAAGGGCGTCGATTGCAGCAGGCAGCTCGTCAATATTCTCTACCACCTGCTCAATAAATCCAGTTCGTAGTGCCTCATCTGCTCCAATTCGACTCGCCTGCATGGCTAAGCGGCGGAAGCAAGCAGAGCCGAGACGTCGGTAGACATAGGGCCCGATTACAGCCGGTAGAATCCCAAGTTTGCCTTCAGAAAGCGCAATTTTAACATTCGCAGTGGCGATGACATGGTCAAGACAAGCAACAAGACCTGCCCCCCCGCCAAGTGCAACGCCTTGAACGGCTCCAATTGTAAAGCATGGATGAGCCCATAGCCCATTGAACAAGCGATCCAATCGCTCTGAGTCTATTCGGTTCTCTTCTGCGGTATTTGCTCCTGCATCTCGCATCATGTTGATGTCTGCACCTGCGCAGAAATGGCGTCCAGCACCGGACAGAACCATGATGCGTAAGAAAGGGATTCCATTGGAATCATGCAGTTCTCCTTGGCGGCCTACACTTCGCTCGGCAGTCCAATCAAACAGGGTGCAAAGTTCTGTTATGAGTTGAACGTTGAGGGCATTGAATTTTTCCTCACGGTTGAGTTTTAGATGGCAAATTGCGTCATTGATTTCAATTGACACCAATTCGGTTTCAGGGGGTTGTTCCATAGAAATCATGTGAAATTCTCCAATTGCATTTTTAAATATTATATTGAAAACTTACATCCTGAAAATTCCATATCGGTTGTCAGGCAAAGGTGCGTTACGGGCTGAAGCCAAACAGAGCCCGAGCACATCCCGAGTATCTCTTGGATCAATGATGCCGTCATCCCACAGACGTGCAGTGGAATAATACGGACTGCCTTCTGTTTCGTATTTGTCAAGAATTGGTTGACGGAATGCTTGGAGTTCGTCACCCTCGAGTGGGGGTAATCCCTCCCGTTGCCTTTGGTCTTGTTTGACAGTTGCAAGCACGTCCGCTGCTTGAGGCCCGCCCATTACTGAAATTCGGCTGTTGGGCCACATGAAAAGGAATCGTGGGTCGTAAGCCCGACCGCACATACCGTAGTTTCCCGCACCGTGTGAGCCGCCGATGATGACAGTGAACTTGGGGACGTTCACGCAGGATACCGCAGTAACGAGTTTAGCCCCATCTTTTGCAATACCTCCGGCTTCATATGCTTGACCAACCATGAAACCCGTGATGTTCTGAAGGAAGATGAGAGGGATGCCTCGTTGCCCGCATAATTCAACAAAATGCGCCCCTTTGAGAGAGGATTCGGAAAAGAGAATACCATTGTTAGCAACAATACCAACCTTATGGCCGTGAATGTGAGCAAATCCACAAACGAGTGTTGTTCCGTATCGTGCCTTGAATTCATGGAACCGAGACCCGTCAACAATACGGGCGATGAGTTCACGGATGTCCACTGGAGTTCGATTGTCCGAGGGGATTAAACCGAGAAGGTCCTCAACATCGTGGGCTGGTTCTTCAGGCTCGCTGCTGGCTGCAGGTGCAAGGTTTCGTGGACCAAGGTTTTCCACAACATTACGAACCATTCGTAAGGCTTCATCCTCATCCTCGGCAAAGTGGTCAGCAACCCCAGATTGAACAGTGTGAACTTCCGCACCCCCCAGGTCTTCTGCAGTGACTTCTTCCCCGGTAGCAGCTTTGACGAGAGGAGGCCCAGCAAGGAAAATAGTGCCGTTTCCCTTGACGATTATGGACTCATCCGACATGGCAGGGACGTAGGCCCCTCCTGCGGTACACGAACCCAGAACTGCAGCAACCTGAGGAATTCCATCCCCGGACATGCGGGCTTGGTTACGGAAGATACGTCCAAAATGGCCGATATCAGGGAACACCTCATCTTGCATGGGCAAAAAAGCACCACCAGAGTCAACGAGATAGATGCATGGCAGGTTATTCTCATGTGCAACTGTTTGGGCACGAATGTGTTTCTTTACGGTCATTGGATAATATGACCCGCCCTTGACGGTTGCATCGTTGGCGACGAAGAGACATTCGCGACCGTGAACCATTCCGATGCCCGTTACGATGCCTGCAGAGTGGGCTCTACCGTCGTAAAGTTCGTGGGCAGCAAGCGGAGAAAGTTCCAAAAAAGCAGTCCCTGGGTCAATGATGCGTTCAATGCGCTCCCGTGGCAAATGCTTACCACGTGAACGGTGGCGTTCCACGTATTTTCCCCCGCCTCCGTTAGAAGCGGTAGCAAGGCGTTCACGCAATTGGGCAATCAACGCTTCATTGTGCTCCTTGCGTTCAGAAAATTCAGGGTCTGCACGATTCACCCGACTTGGTAAACGGTCCATCTCAACGCCTCAATTTCACCCAAGGGTGTGTCGCATTTAATTGCATGGAATCCAATTGAAGCAGAGATAATGCTCTGGGTTCAAACCCCGAGCATCAATCTACCAATGTCACGAAGACCGGGAGCCAGACCAACAATCAACACTGCAAGGACGATTAACAGCCGGAAATGTTGCTGGCGATGTTCAACTCGCATTTGAACGAAAAGCCAAACGATAAGACCGACCAATATGCCTTTGATGATAGCGAAGAACCAGGCGCCCTCGCCCCATGAAATACCAATCATCTCGTTAATTCGCCCGCCGAATTGAATTACAGCGTCACTAACTGGGTGCTTTTCCCCATAGCCAAAGAAATCGATTCCCATCATCGTTGCAAAACCATCAGCCAATTGTCCAAAGACCATTCCGAGAACCATTGGATGGGCGAGCAACGCTTTGTTGGAAAGGAATTCGACCGGATGAGATGCCCACTTTTCCGGTTGATCTTCCCATTCTTTGAGGCCGATACCTTGTGGAAGAACTCCTGCAGTATAGCCAGTTAACTTGAGTTGGTGAGCGTCTTCTTTTCCTGCACGGTACATGAACCAACAAATCACCGCAGGTAGCCCCAAGACGATGAAAACCGGCCACAGTGTGACATCGTTAGAAACCCGGCCGCTCTCCTGGGCCCATGGTGTGGACATGAACTGCCCCCAATGACCGAGCCCTAGGACAATTGCACCAACTGCAAACGACAACATACCCCGAGTGATTGCTTCCCAGCCGCGTGTTTTTGTGATTGTAAACCACATGAGTACGCAGGCAGCAATCAATCCAACAAGCGCGATTGAAAAGGAAGATTCAGGATGTTCAATGTATGCAGGTCGGTAAAGCCAATACCACTGCAGCATCAGTGCTCCGAAGAGGAATCCAAGGATGAGTGTTGATTGACGCTCTTCAGCCTCATCGGTATGAACCCCATTCCATGCTCGACCCAACAAATGACTGATAATTGCAATTCCAACTAACCATCCCGCCAAGTGAAGATGAATGAGCGGGGAAATGAAAAGAACGTCTTGCGATGATGAAAAGAAGTCTGCATCTTCAAGAACACGCATTACCGGTGCAAGGCAGACCCAAGCAATGAGGGCTAATGTCATCTTATCGTCACTTGGAAGGTTCCACTTTCGGAACAATGCTTGCAACAAGACTACTGAAGAAAGCATGCTCAGAGTGTAAATGGCCGTGTTTTGGGGAGTATATCCCGCATCTCCAGCAACACCTGCATCTTTGACCACAGGGTCCCAAATAATTGGCTTGAGGGTTTCAGTCCACACCGTATCAAAAGCAAGAATGAGTCCAGCCATGGCTACAAGACCAATGCCAATTGCACCCCAAATGACAACTTTCTCACCCTTGGAGTATTCATCATCGGGAAGTGGAGTATCCCACTCAACACCTTCGTTTTGGTCATCATCAATATCCATAGATAGACCTCTGTAGTTGAGGGGGAATGGTACCCCCCTATCGTTGTAACTCTAAGGAGAACGGATTAGCACTCATTCTTCTTCTTGAGAAGAGAGGCGGTCAATCAGGTCTGCTTTCTTTCCACCAACTGGAAGTCCTGCAGCCTTGAGGCGTTCTTTGAGGTCAGCAACAGAGAGCTTGGACAAGTCCTCGCCCTCATCTTGGTCGTCTTCGTCTTCAACACCAAATCCACGAGGCTCGTGAACCTCAATGAAGGAGACCTTACCGCATTCAACTGCATCACGGATGATGGTGACCAATCGGAATTTGAGCATGGCTGCATTGGTATCAAACAACATTGTTTGAGGGATGACGATGTTCAAGTCATCTCCGTCAAAAGAAACCTTGAATTCGCTGTGGCCGGTATTTGCTTCGAGAAGTGCATTGACTTGGTCTTCTTTGCCTTCAACGACCTTGACGATCTTGAAGGTGTACTTGAGCGTCTTACCAGCCATTGGGTGGTTGTAGTCAATACGGGCACGTCCAGCAGCAAGGTACGACAAGTATCCTTGACGGTTGTTGATGTTGACTGGGGCGCCGATGTAGAGTGAATTTGGGTCCTGAACCGCACGGATGAGTTTGTCGATACTGATTGTTTCGATTTGCGTGCTGTCTTTCTCTCCGTATGCCTCAGCAGGAGCAATGACGACTTCAATTTCCTTGTTTGCCTTTGCTTCTCCCAATGCTGCTTCAAAACCAGGGATGAGTTGACCGCCACCGACGACACAGACCATTGGCTGGTAAGTTCGGCTTTCTTGGTGTGATTCGTGCTCTTTTGCAACTTCTTCACGAGTGGTTTCGATGAGTTCACCGGTTTCACCGTTATACAATTCATAATCAACGTGGACAATTGTTCCTTCTTCCATGGTAATGCCTCCAAAGGGGATGTTTCGGCGACCGACCCCCCCTTCATAATTCCATTGGAAGAATTCATTCTTCTTCTGAAGGGATTAATTCGTCTTGATTGGAAGGCAGTGAACCGTTTTTACCCTGTGAAAGAGCGACCAATGTCATGCCGCCTATCATCAGGCCCCAGCCCGCCCAAACGGCATGGGAATGAGGAAGAACGTAGATGGTTACACGGACCAACTCTACTGAATCGAGCCCGTCTTGTTGAACCGTCTGCATCAAGGCATTGGATTGGCTACCGTCAAAAATAAACACAATATCTCCCGTTAATCGTGTTAACGTATCAACTTCTGAACGTGGGAGGGATTGAGCATCAAAACGGAGCATACCCGGTTGAACTTCACCAATTTCTTTCGGGATACCCTCAGAGTCAATTTCAAAAATTCGGATCTTTACTCCAACAAAGCCATCACCTACTTCCAACCCTTCATCTTCCAACAGAAGTTCAGTGAATTCATATCCAATTCCCTCGTGAAGAATCATTTCGTTCTTGACCAGCGAGATACGATGGCTTGCATCCCCTCTGTCAACCAATGTCGTTGTTGAGAGATGACCAAGGAGTAGCAAGAGCAATCCAAAGTGTACGATGTGGGCTCCCAAGGGTATTCGCAGCAATGTTCCTTTTTCACGTGCCTTTACTGCTTGCCGAACTACTTCGCGTCCAACTGGCGCTCCTGCAAGCAGTAAGAATGGGAGGCTAAACCAGACAATATGCCCTCGTTGAAGTTGTTGGGAAATTGGAGTGCTGGAATCCGCCCCAAGCGAATCGGGATAGAGTAACGCTCCGACTAAAGCCACAAATGTTGCGCCTCCAAGAAGATACAGGTTTTGAGTTGAATCATCTTTTCTTCTCGTGTACAAGAACAAACAAACACCAATCCCCATGAGGAATGGAGCGCCGTAGAGCTCGTGTGCATCGAAATTGATAGCGTCAATACTTGAAATCAATAAAACCCAAGTCAATACAAGATAGAGGTTGACGACAATGACGCTACCCCACAAAGCCAACTTCAGTTGCATTTTTCTACTCTTAATCGAAGGTGAATCTTGTTCTTGGGTTGGAGCAAGAAGCCATGGCAGAACAAACGTAACCAACATAAATGCTGCAACGGGCAATTCCAACATTTGGGCCCATGCCAGCGATAAGCCCATGACAACACCTGCTGCTGCCCAAGGCCAAGCAGACAGAGCAGAGGGGGCGTAATACAAGGGCAAGAAAAGGGCTGCAAAAATCATCGTTATGAAGACGTCTTCAGTTATGACGAATATCAGAACAGTGAGAATACCATGCAGTGGCAGAGAGGTGAATGTTGAGTACGACCAAACATCTGAGTCTGCCATGTCCGGTTTAGACGTGTTCTTTTGATACGCAAGACCCATTGGAAGCAGCAGGAATCCCACGAAAAGTGCATCTGGAATCACATCCCATGACACCCCCTCTATGTTTGAAAAGAAAAGCGCTCCAATAAGCGCAACACCCGCAGGCACTGCCGAAACCCAAACAGTGGATTGGCGGAGAGGTTGATTGCGGTACTCACTTCGTTGAATAGCAAACCAGCAGCCGATTAAAATCATCATCCAGGTCGTGTAAGTCATAATTTCTGTGGCCGCTGGGTTATCTTTGAGAACCATTAAACGACCAAACACATTTTCTGGTAAGGTGCCAGAATCATCGGTAACAAAGGTGTGAATGGACGATGCCCAAACCCCTCCGGCCCGAGTTACAGTTGTTGCAAAAAGAGCAAGAACCCCTGTTAGAATGGCCCCGCCGGACCAAATTGAGGGTTGAACTTTACCTGGACGAGTTCGCAAATGTACGATTCCAACCAGTGCAAGCCATGGAAGAAGTGAACCCGTTTCGACAGGATCCCAAGCCCAATATCCGCCCCAATCCAGTATGAGATAAGCCCAGAGACCTCCAAGTCCTATTCCAATTGTGGCAATGATGAGAGCAGGACGAGCTACAGCTAGGGTTCGTTGTTGAATTTTTTCGTTGCTGTTAAGATAAGCACTGGAGAGACCAATGCTGGTTAATTGGAAACAAAGCGCATAGGTTAGGAAGATGAGCGGAGGATGTATGACCATCAAATCCGTTTGTAGCAATGGATTCAGCCCGCTACCAGGAAAGAACTGAGGCGTTGGTTTGAAGGGATCTAAAGAGAAAGAAATTAACAACAACGCCAAGGTAGAGATGTGAGAAAGTCGAAGCCGTGTTTGGTAGAGTCGGAGATCTCCTGCTTCACCCTCCAACGGTCGCCTAAAGAGCCACGAAAGAAGCGCCATCCACCCCACCCACATGAGAAGCGGGCCTTCACGAGCAGCCCATGTAGCGGCAAAACGATATTTGATTGGAAGTGATTCTCCACCAAATGCTGCGACATGGAGAATGGATACGTCGTTGACGATGAACAATCCTGCAAGTGCAAAGAACGGCAGCCCAACCAGTAGGTGCAAAGCGATTGATAGCGAATGGCTTCGTTCGTGTAATGTCGGCCGCCATATGAGGATACAAAGCGATACAAGAGCAAGCCAAAGCGTCGCCCCCCACATGATACAAGGGCAGAGCCCGTCCCTCATTGGCTTTGCTCATCAGCCGTAGAACATTTAGCGCTTACCATCCGAAGAATTTGGCACGTGAATAACCAAAGGAAAGTAGAACTGGAATCACTCGCTTTGTGAACAAAATAGGTTTTCGAACCAAGATACGAAGCCCTATGACAACCTTATCCAGAGGGCTCATGTTTCCAAGTTCTTCCGGTAGACAACGGGCCATGGTTGACATTTCTTCGTCGGTTAAGTCGTAAAGAGCAGTCTTTCCTTTCAAAATTTTGTGATATGGAGGGAAACGTTTCTTCCAAGCATGCTCGTAGGCCATTAGACGCTTGTTGCTCATGTCATTTTCTTTGAGTGCAGCAGCGATGGTTTGGGCTGCTTCCCTACCCGACCAGAGAGCGAGGTGAGTACCGCCTTCAAACAACGGTGAGGTGAATCCTGCAGCGTCTCCCACGAGAAGAATTCCGTCCCCAACAGTCGTTGTGCGAGGGCCTGAAATCGGAATGGTTCCTCCAAACGGACGAATTTTTATTCCTTCTGCACGCCATGGAGGGTTGGCTGTGGGCTTGTCAGCAAGATAGGTATCTTCGATGAAGGAGTTGAGATACTTTATGGCGCCTTTTTTGTCGGTCGTAACGAGCCCAACATTGGCTCTGCCGCCTTCTTTTGGGATCATCCAAACATAGCCATGAGGTGAGTATTTGGGCCACAAGTAGAAATCAAGGTAGCCATCGTTAGGTACATCCAGCATCTCGTATTGGAATCCGGCAATAACCTCTACTTCCCCACCCATGTCCAAGAGTTTGGATGCTGCGCCCGAGACGCCTGAACCGTCAATAACAGCTCGGCACTCAATTGGAAACTCTTCACCTTTACCATCTATTTTCCAATTGGTAAATTGATTATCGCTATTGTAAACTCTCTCCATAGAAGTCACGCGATGGTGAAGCAAAAGTTCTGCTCCTTGCTTGCTGGCCTCATCACATAACCAGCGCTCAAAGAGATGTTTTTCCAGCACATAGCCTTGTTCTGTGAGGAGTTTCTCCGTACCGTCTGGAAAAATAACTCGTATTCCTTTTACGTCCAAAGCCTTCACATGATCCGGAAGTTCAAGGTCTAAGTTTTGAACCGCTAATTCCGAGAGGCACTCGCCACAATGAACCGGGGTTCCAACTTCTGGATCAGCTTCTAGAATCAGAGTGGAAAGACCGGCCCTTGCCGCATGTAGTGCAGCGGAACCGCCCCCTGGACCAGCGCCAATCACGACCACGTCACACGCCCTCATCTGACCCCTCTGTGTGAGAGAGGGCGGGGGAGGCACATGAAGAAAACGGTTGCTTCCAACGGAGGCAACTTCTCCACCGACCCGACCATGAGCGCGAATACGGAGGTTCAAAGGCAAGAACGACCACGCAGGTTTGTGGCATGGAGGACCCTCAAGCGTTGGATGACCCACCTCGAAGACCGAGGGGAGTTAATTCGCATCAAGCGCCCCGTTGACGTTGTCTATGAGGCAGGAGCAATCGCTGACCTTCTTGTGAAAAACGACGGTCCAGCAGTGGTGTTTGAGCAACCCCGCTTAGCCAACGGAACGATATCACCCATGCCCCTCGCCATGAACCTATTTGGCTCCCATGACAGAACGCTTCGAGCACTTGGGGCAAAGCATGAGACGTCTATCGGCGACCGAATGGTCGCCATGATGAAACCAGACATCGGTGCCATGACAAAACGTCCGTGGACCGCCCTCCCTCTCGCAAGAGACGCCTTCGCAATGCCCCCCAAGAAGAAGAGAAAGGGAGCAAGTCAGCGTGTCCGCCTCCCATTGGACCTCACATCCCTGCCGATACCAAAGACTTGGCCAATGGACGGAGGCCATTTCGTCACCCTTCCACTCGTCGTTACTAAAGACCCAAAAACAGGGGAGCACAACTTAGGAATGTACAGAGCCCAAGTGTTTGGACCGAAGGAATTGGGCCTGCACTGGCAGATTCACAAGCATGCAGCAGACCATGCGGCTGCGTTAGGCCCTGAAGGCAAAATGCCCGTCGCAGTTTGTATTGGTGGACCCCCAGAACTGATTTTCTCGGCGATCTCACCGCTCCCTGACAATCTTTCTGAGTATCAGTTCGCAGGAATTTTGGGTCGGAAATCACTCCCCATCACGAAAGCCTTGACTCAAGACCTCATGGTGCCGGCAGAAGCAGACGTCGTCATTGAGGGATATTGTATACCAGGCGAAACCCGCACTGAAGGTCCTTTTGGAGATCACTTTGGATTCTATTCCCTCACCGGACAATACCCCGTGCTTCATGTCACTGCCATCACATGTCGAAAAGATGCAGTCCTTCCCGCCACGATTGTAGGTCTGCCTCCAATGGAAGACGGCTACCTGGGTGAAGCGATTGGCGGGCAATTTTCACCCGTTCTGCAATTCCAACATCGAGATGTCCGGTCTGTCCACCTTCCTCTTGAAACTGGATTTCACAATCTCGCCATTGCTGCATCAAAGCAACGTTACCCAAGACAAGCTCGAAAAACAGGACTTGGGCTTCTCGGTGCTGGGCAAATGATGTTTCTCAAGATCATGGCCATGGTCGATGAAACTTCAAACACCAAGGACCTTGAATCGTTCTTGGACGCGTTGAATGACAAGGTGGACATATCAACCGACATCACCGTATTAGATGGCATGGTTGCCGACTCCCTTGAAGCAGCAAGCCCCTACGAAAACGTGCATTCCAAACTTCTCATCGATGCAACAACCCTCGCTGCGGCCGACCCAAGAAGTTCAAATCAACCCCTCGAAGGCTCGTTTTCGGAAGAATCACCCGCTTGGAGAAAAGGCTTAGAAGCGCCCCCGTCGTTCTCAAACATAGAATCGGTCCAAGCATTGCCCGAAGTGGTTCAAGCCCGTATGCTACGGGGAAGCATGCTCGTTGTCACGACAACTATCGAAGGAACGCCATCACCAGGCACTGGCTCAAGCGCTTCAAACGATGATGCGGAAGGTCTACGAAGGAATAAGGTTGAGCAATTGAAAAATTCAATTTGGCAATTGGAAGGTTCCGAAAATCTACGGTGGTTATTCATTACCAATGATGATGTTGAATTGGATGGGCCAAAGGCTCGACGACGCTTGTTATGGCAGCTGACGTCAAGGTTTGATGTCGGCAGAGGATTGTCATTTGACACAAACCGGCAACGCCTCTGCTGGGATGCAACCACCCCTATCCCATCCTCCGCATTCGGAGTTCGCAGATGGCCTGCAATCACCATGCACTCACCCGAAACATTGGAAAAAGTCGCCCAGCATCCTGAGTTGGATTCATATGAGTGGCCCCCACACCTTTCTTTTGGGAGTCACCAGTAATGGATGCCAAGCAAATATTCTCGTTCATTAAAATTGAACACACACTCTTTTCCCTCCCGTTTGTGCTGATGGGGTATTTCATTGCCCTGGAACAATTTGACCTCCCTCTTGGAATTGAACTGCTTTGGATACTCCTTGCTGCGATTGGAGCCCGTGGATTGGCGATGGCATTAAACAGAATTATTGACCGAGACATCGATGCTGCTAATCCAAGAACAGAGGGAAGGCATCTCGCATCAGGTGCGATGAGCCTACGAACTGCATGGAGTCTTGCAGCTGGTTTCTTGGCGTTGCTACTGATCAGCGCAGGTTTGCTTAACCAAGTCGCACTCATGATGGCTTGGCTACCCGTGCTTACCTTTGTGGTATACCCGTACATGAAACGCTACACTTGGTTGTGCCACTTTTGGCTTGGCCTTTGCTTAGGGCTTGCACCGGCTGGAGCATGGGTTGCGATAGCCGCAGACGTCCACGGCTGGAACGCTGTGACAGGCATGTTTACCGACGGCACCGAGTATCTTTGGGCGCCAACAATTCTTCCAATTTCAATCGGAGTCATGCTCTGGATTACTGCTTTTGACATCAACTATGCCCGAATGGATGTTGAAAGTGACCGTGAGCAAGGGATTCGCTCCTTCCCATCCACTTTTGATGAAAAGGCAACAACCCGAACAACCGTTCAACTCAGCCTGCTCTGGTTCGCATGCTTTGCTATATCAGACCCAATGGATGGAATTTGGTTCCTGGCTGCTGCTGCAATCATGGCTCTCGTGAACATCTGGGTTGTGCTGTCACGGGAGAAGTTCATTGATTTCCAAACTGTATTATTCCGTGCGTCAATGCTCACGGGGTGGGTATTGCTGGGCGCACTCTTGCTAGGATTCGCTGTTGAACCCAATACCACAGATTTGTGACCAACGCCTTCCTATTCAGTAAGGAGCCTTCCAATCAGTTGCCCTCAATTGCCCCTAAACTGATGGTATCAGCGTAATGACTTCCGGCCACAGTTCATCGTGATAATCTTGGAATTGTATCAAGGTGGGTGACGACGATGCAAAAAATGTGAGTGTAAAATTCATGAGCCGAATCGCCAACCTACACACATGAACCCCATGGTAAAATCTCTGCTTGAGTTCAATCAGGCCTTTGACATTCCAAAGCTTGAATCTCCTGCTCTAGGCCCTGATGAGTTGATTGAACTCCGTATCAAACTCCTTGAAGAGGAAGTTCAAGAATACGCAGAAGCAGCGCGTTCCGGAGATTTGGTCGAAGTTCTTGATGCACTGGCCGACATAGGATACATCCTTGCTGGAACCATTATCAATCACGGGATGCAGCACATTTACGACGATGCGTTCAATGAAGTCCATCGCTCAAATATGGCGAAACTTGTGGATGGAAAGGTCCTGCGAAGAGAGGATGGAAAAGTCATGAAACCGGAAGGATGGCAGCCTCCACAACTTGCGCAATTCCTTCCAACTGAAGATTAAGCTCGTTCACATGGTTTCATGAGAGATGAGTCCCTCGTCGCGGTATGACGCGTCCGGTTGCTCTCATCACAGGCGGAGGCCGCGGCATTGGAGCAGCGATTTCCGACCGACTTGCTGCAGACGGATACGATGTATTGTTGACATACAATCAATCATCAAAACCTGCCGAAATGATCGTTGATGCCATACGGGAACGAGGAGATGATGCGCTCGCAGTCAAGGTTGATTGCGCTGATTCTGGAGAAGTTGGCCTTCTTGGCCAGCATCCTTGGATGGCTCGAAAAATAGAGGTTTTAGTGCTCAATCACGGCATCTACAACCGTATTGAAGGCCACAAAATGACCATGGACGACCTAGAAACCACGATGAAGACCAATTTCGAAGGAGCCGTAGCAGTTTGGAAGGCGGTTCAGCCCCATTTATCCGAGGAGGCAAGGATGGTCGTCGTTGGCTCGCAACTCGGCATCAAAGGCTCACCCCATGGTGCAGATTACTCGGCATCAAAAGCCGCCCTTTCGGCTTGGGCACGCTCATTAGCACAATCCGTAGGCCCGGAAGGAAAGCGAGTGAATATCCTTGCACCAGGCTACGTTGATACCGACTTGTTGAGCGGCGACTCACCTGAAAAGCGATTGCAAAGAGAAGGCGAAGTACCGTTGCAGCGAGTAGGAACTGCAGAAGATATGGCCTCAACCGTTTCGTTCCTTGTAGGACCTGACTCATCGTACATCACTGGAGCAATTCTTCATGTAAACGGTGGACTTTATCTCCCCTAATCGTGCCATAAGAGGGATTGCTATGGCTGAACAATGGGATGATGAAGGTGCTTTTGAGGACCAGGCAGACCGTTCAGTCGGTGAAGTTGACCTGATCGAACGCAATCCCTTTGACCTTTCAAAAGCGCTTGAAGGAGCGGCTTTGGAGGAATTGAACCCGTCCGTTAAGAAGTTCGAACTGCATGCGGAATTTTCACCAGATGGCGACCAGCCTAAAGCAATTGAAAAATTGATTTCTCAATTGGAAAATGGTCAAGAGCGATGCATCCTTCTTGGCGTAACAGGGAGCGGTAAAACCTTTGCAATGGCTCACGTTATTCAGAAACTCAACATACCCACCCTCATTATGAGCCACAACAAAACACTGGCCAGACAACTCCACCAAGAGATGGTTGGTTATTTTCCAAAGAATGCAGTTGAGTACTTTGTATCCCACTATGACTACTACCAACCAGAAGCATACCTTGCAAAACGCGACCTCTACATTGACAAAGAATTGAGTATCAACGAACGCATTGAACAGGAACGGTTTGCCGCAGTCGCATCGTTAGTCACTCGCCCTGACTGCGTGGTCGTGTCCTCTGTTTCTTGCATTTACGGCCTAAACCCACCTGAAACATTCCTCGAATATCACGTCAGATGTGCTGTCGGACAAGTGATTGAAACCAGTGATTTGCTTAGGGAACTCATTGAACTCCAATACCGAAGGACAACAACCGATCTCAACCGTGGCGAATGCAGAGTTCGGGGAGAGGTCATCGATGTATGGATGCCGAGTCGAGATGACCCCCTCCGAATTGTCTTTGATTTTGATGGGATTAAGAGCATCCAAATTTGTGACCCTGTCACGTGGGATGTTCTTGATGAATTAGATGAAGCATGGATTCACCCAAAAGAATTCTTTATGACGAGTCCAGAGCGATTTGAAGCAGCGCTTGAATCCATCGAAACCGAACTCAATGGACGCAGTAAATTCTACGCCCGAGAGGGCCGTGAACTAGAACGATACCGAATTGAACAACGCACAGAATACGACCTGGAAATGCTACGTGAAATAGGCCACTGCCAAGCAATTGAAAACTATTCCTTGCACTTTGACGGCAGAGAACGTGGCCAACGACCCTATTGTTTGTTAGATTTCTTTGCAGCATGTGCAAATCAATTCCACGGTAACCCTGAAAAATTCCTCGTCATCATGGATGAATCCCACGTGAGCCTTCCTCAAGTTGGAGGGATGTATCATGGCGACCGCTCAAGAAAAGAGAGCCTCATTGAGCATGGATTCCGCTTACCAACCGCTGCTGATAATAGACCCCTGAAAATTCCTGAATTCCAAAGTCTCGTTCCTCAAATGGTATACGTTTCGGCAACCCCAGGTGAACGAGAACTACGACACCTCTGTGAAATCACGAATCAGCAGATTCCGAAAGGCCTGGAACATGCAGCGAGTAAGGGTGGAGCAGGGGCGGCTGACAGAGACAAGAAGCATCCTGAAGCCGAGTCTATGTATGACATGCTCCAATCCATCCAAGGAATTGCCAAGATGGAATTACGACCAACTGGTTTGCTCGACCCTGAAATTGAAGTACGCCCAACTGCAGGTCAAATCAATGACTTGCTCACTGAAATTAATGCTCGTATCGAGCAATCTCAGCGGTGTCTTGTGACCGTTCTTACGATTAAATTCGCGGAGGAGGTCGCCGCCTACCTCAATCGAATGGGCGTTAAGGCACATCACCTGCATTCAGAAATTGACACGATTGAACGCACCGAGATCATCAATGCGCTTCGCCACGGTCACATCGATGTTATCGTTGGAATTAATCTTCTTCGTGAAGGATTGGATATCCCTGAAGTAAGCCTTGTCGCTATCTTTGACGCCGACCGACAAGGCTTCCTAAGAAACGAAAGAAGCTTGCTTCAAACCATCGGCCGTGCTGCAAGAAACCAAGATGGAAAAGTATTGCTGTACGCAGACGGATTTTCTCCAGCAATGGAGGCTGCAATCCGACAAACCCTTGAACGGCGGCAACGTCAGCATGCGAACAATGTGGCCCTAGGAATTACGCCGCGTACAATCGTAAAGGCACTCCCAGTAATGGGGGATACAACGGATGAATTGATTGCAGGAACAACTACTGGAGGCGATGGTTCTCGACGACTCATCGCTAAGAAAGGTGGGCGCAAAGATGGGGATTGGGCGCAACGATTGAACTTGGGGGCAGGTTCTTGGGCCTCTGCGAGTGAATCTGATAAAACTTCAATAGAAAAATCAAATTCCCAATTGGAAAATTCTAATAAACAGGCCCCACTGTCTGCTCTTTCTGAAAGTGAACGGTCTGAACTGCTCAATGAACTTCGTGCGGAAATGGAGACTGCAGCGAAATCCCTGGATTTCGAACAAGCAGCCCGCTTACGAGACCGCATCTATGAGATAGAACACATGAGTGAATAATGGCTAAGTCGGGCGTGAACACCTTCATGAAGCGGAGCCGCGAGGTCGGGCCATGGCGATTGACCCAAAGGACTTCGACACCCCTGTTGTGGATTACGACTTTTCCAAGGCAACATCGCCGCAGCAATTGATTCAGCAAATGGCTTCTGCAGGCGGATTTACCGCTACAAAATTCGCCACTGCAAGAGAAATTCTTTCCCAAATGAAAGCCGATATTGACGCAGTAGATGCAGACCCAGAGCGAGTGACAAACTGGCTTTCATTCCCCGCCTGCTTGTGTGCTACTGGAACACGAGGCTTCTTTGTTGAAGCCATCAAGAGAAAGATGTTCAACGTAGTGTCTACGACCTGTGGGACGCTCGACCACGACATTGCGAGGGCCTACAAGCACTATTACCACGGGTCTTTTGAATTGGATGATAGGGAACTTGGAGAACATTCCCTCATGCGCCTTGGCAACGTTATTGTCCCGAACGCTTCCTACGGGGAGATTATTGAATCTGTAGTCATGCCCGTCCTTGAAGACATTTACAACGATCGTCTAGCATCTACCGGGAAGACTGGAGCTGACGCATGGCTAGGGTTCGGTTCAATCCACCTGGTATGGGAATTAGGTGAGCGAATTGGAACCCCCGACTCGTTGATTTATTGGGCTGCTAAGAACAAAATTCCAGTATGCATCCCTGGAATTACAGATGGTTCAATCGGTGCTCAGTTGTTCATGTTCCGCCAAAAACACCGTGATTTCCACCTTGACACGCTTGCTGATGAGCAAGTTATGAGCGACCTAACGTGGGACGTTGACGCCTCAAACGCACTTATGATCGGCGGGGGCATCTCAAAACACCATGTCATTTGGTGGAACCAATACCGAGGTGGTCTCGATAGCGCAGTATACATTACTACAGCCCCAGAACATGACGGAAGCCTCTCAGGTGCTCGGCTTAGAGAGGCCATCTCATGGGGGAAAATGCGCCCTGATGCACCCCATGTATGCGTTGAGGGAGATGCAAGTCTACTCCTTCCTTTACTCGGTGCTGACCTCTTTAGCGAAGCATGGAAGGAAGATTAACTCAGTTGTAGTGCTGAGCGAGTTCAGCGACGATGAGCATGAGGCTTTGCCGGAACGGAGTCCTTGGATTCCAACCCTCATTACTGATGCTTTCAAGCGATTCATGGAGCCTTTCAAGAGAAGGTCGGGGGATTCGCATCTTAGGGGTTGCGAGGTCTTCAACTTCGATAATAGGCCCTTCATCTGCCCGTAGGTGAGAGAGATTAAACCGACCTTCTTGCCCGGCATTAGTCCTTGATACGAGCATTTGAAATTCCAGCCACGTGGCTTCCATTGACCAATATCTTCTGCCACAAACATTCATTGAACCTCCAGAGGGAAATCCACCTTTTATCAGTCGCAGTAGACCTTCTGCAACATCATCACTTGAACACCAATACGCACCATTTGAGCCAAGAATTGGCGTTTCGTCACGGTTAGCAAGCCCCCACCAGTGATGGAACATAGCACCAACTTCAGTTGAAGCATCGGTCGTAAGAAGATCACGGATGTAGATTTGGAGGCTCTTTTCACCTCCCAGTTCACTAGGGGGACTGAGATGTATTACGGGTAGGCCAGTTTGTTGGATAGAAGCAAGGTCATTGTGGCGGTCAACAACATGAACAGAAGCAGATGCTGAGGCATCTATTGACTCTACAGCCTCTGGGAACTGTTCGAGAGCAGAAGCATGCTCCTCTTGAACACCTGACCGCTCATACTCAGGGACTAAGAAACGATGAAACTGTGGGATTCCTCGTTCCAAGAGCGTTCTCGCCAGTGGGTGGGACGCAGTATGGAGTGCTATTCTCCCCTCATCGCCCATGTAAATCCCAGATGATACCCGTTCATGAAGGATTCCTCCGTCACAGTTTACGAATATAATAGAAATTTTCAATTGGAAATCAGTGTTATAATTTCGGATTTCGTATTGAAAAGAAGTACAATGAGGAAAGAAAAGTTCCAGGAATTCATCTGCGCCATCGAGATGATCTCATAATGTTAGATTCAATATGAAAACGAATCCTTTTTGATTTTTAGGCTCGTGGGATTTTAATTGAAAAGACGCGCGTTATGCGACATATAAAATTGAATTAAATTCTATATTTCAATTGGTTGAATGTAGTATTATGCGACAAATGCAATTGGAAATGATATTTTTTTCGGGGAAGAGTATAATAGGCGTCGGGACTGAGCAATGGGTAAGCCGAACAAAATCGGCATGGAGATGGGAAACATGAGAAATACAGAATTTGACATTCAGGAGTTACTCCAACGGGATGTCTATGTGAACGAAAAGAAAGTAGGTACGATCGTCGGTGAGCGTCACCACCCGAATGAAGCACGAGTTCAATCGATGCGCATTCAAGTGGCACCAGAAGTCGCAGACGAATACATGCGAAAGCCAGCCGAACTTGCACCGCTACCAAAAGAACTGGTCCACAGCATTCGTGGCGATGGTACAGTGAAGCTCTCTAAGTCAATGCGAGAATTACAACGCCGATGGAGAAACACGGTTCGAATTGATGAGAAACTTTACGCACCTGACGAGATGTTGGATCGTGCCGTATTGGACAACCAAGGAGAAGAAATCGGTGTTATCACCCGACTCTTCCGAGTAAAGCGCACGTACAAAGGCGTCATTGTCACGACAAGAATGCGTATCCAAAAGGAATTCGGCGTTGAATCCGAAATCCGCATTCCAATCACAGCATTGGCACGAACACGAGAACGTCTGGACGAAGTCGTTCTTTCTCGAACCTTTGAGAAAGTGCTTCAGTTGCCGTCCTTTGCTGCCATCAACTCGATGGAAGAAGAGTGAAAGCACAATAATCTTGGAATGAAGCCGGTTGAATCTTCAGCCGTCATGCTTATGACGGGGGGTCCGGTCGGCGGGTTTACCATTGCGCGGGTGGCTTAGTCGGTTAGAGCACCCGGCTGATAACCGGGAGGTCGCAGGTTCAAGTCCTGCCTCGCGCACCATCACCTCTTCAGGGGTTATTTCGATTCTTTCGCCCTCGCAAAGAACATGAAGGGTCAGCGTACAGGACGACTTGAGGGGAACACATGGTCGTCGTATCCGGCAGTAATTCTGGCCCGCTTGCGAGCCAACTCGCTGAATCCCTTGGGTGGGAGCATCACGTTTTGGAAACACGACGATTCCCAGATACTGAAGGGTACACTCGCATCCCCACTGAAACGATTGAAGCAGTTCGTAACGGACCCGTCGTCTTGGTTTCAAACACCTTCCCGGATTCTGGAATTGTTGAGACATTGCTCATGCTTGAGTCCCTAAACGATGTACGTCGGGGCGAATTGCATAATTTACGAGAAATCGGCCCTCAGACCCTACCTGACGTAGGAAAAGGCATTATTTTGGCAATTCCATATTTCGGCTATTCTCGCCAAGATAAACGCTTCAAACCTGGCGAAGCGATTTCAGCTCGGGCCATTGCCCACCTACTTGCTACAAAGTGTGATGGAATGGTTGTCTTGGACATACATGCGCCGGAAGTACTGCAAGACCTCTCCGTGCCGATCTCATTCACATCTGCAATGCCAGAACTTTCTGAGCGTTTGCAAGGAACAGTAGCTCCGGACTTCATTCTCTCACCCGATAAAGGCGCAATAGACAGAGCAAGTCAAGTGGCCTCATTGATTGGGTGTGAATTTTCTTATCTTGAGAAAACAAGAATTGATGCACACACCATCGTCCATAAGGCAAAAGACCTCGATGTTGCAGGAAAGAAGGTCGCTATTGTGGACGATATGATTGCCACTGGCGGCACTATTTGCCGCGCTGCAGAAGCCTTGCGAAATCAAGGAGCCACCCAAGTTCACGCAGCATGTTCTCACGGATTGTTCACCGGCGGGGCAATCGCGCGACTCTTGAGATACGTCGACGGAGTTCATGCGACAGGCTCCTTATCCAATGCCGTAGATTCGATTCCGGGTGGCCCGGCCTTGTCTCGGGGCGTCAACGAAATACTTGACGAATTGGGCCTCAAAGCATAAGAAAACAAAGGACTGCTCGCTGTTCCTCTCTATATTTCATCAATTCTAAAGCCTGAGTTATCTCCGTTGCGTTTATATCCGCGTGGTTCTGCGCATGGTTGCCCTTAACATGAGGAAGGAGAGATTCCAATGAGTGTACACGTAGCATTTGAAACCCCAGAAGACGTTGCTGACAAGATTTACGAGATGATCCAATCGAACACGAATGGACGCCTCAAGAAAGGCAGTAACGAGGTCACGAAAGCCGCAGAGCGAGGTACCGCTCAATTCATCATTCTTGCAGAAGATGTGAACCCTCCAGAATTGTTGGCTCACCTTCCATTGATTTGTGAAGAAAAGGGAATCCCGTACGGATACGTCCCAAGCCAAGAATTCTTGGCTAAGGAAGCCGGACTTGCTAACGGTGTCAAAGCTGCTTCCATCGCAGTCATGGAAATCAACAAAGGCGCTCAAGAAAAATTCAATGAAGTTGTAGAACTCATCAAAGGCCTCAAGGCTTGAGATATAATCGGAGATGAAGATTATGAGTGAAGAACTCGGTGGATGGCCAGCAGAAGTGGTCGAAATTGTAGGTCGAACCGGAATGACCGGAGAAGCCACCCAAGTCAAGGTGCGTGTTAACGACGCACCCAACCCAAGAGACGTGGGACGTATCATCAGCCGCAACGTGGTAGGACCTGTGCGAGTCGGTGACATTCTCATGCTCAAGGACACGGGACGAGAGGCCCGAAAGCTGAACGCACGGTGATGAACAATGCCAGAACGAAGAATTTGCAGTTTTTCCGGAGAGGAAATCGAACCCGGAACCGGCATGATGTTTGTACGCAAGGATGGAAGCATCCTTTGGTTCAAGAGCAGCAAAGCTCGCAAGAACCAACTCCAACTCAAGCGTAACTCTCGCAAAGTGAAGTGGACCCGCCATTACGTCAAAGGCGGAATCCAGTGAACCCCTATCGGGACCACAACTTCTCACTTGCCCCACAGCAACGCCCTTAAACAGGTCACTTTTGGGTAGGTTTGGTGAACACCATGCAAACTACCTATGTGATGATTAAACCCGACGGCGTACAACGTGGACTTGTCGGAGAAATACTTGGACGATTCGAACGAAAAGGACTGAAACTTGTCGGTATGAAATCGATGGTCCCAACCGAAGAAATTGCTCGAACTCATTACGATGTTCACAAGGAACGCCCGTTTTTCCCAGGACTCATTAAATTCGTCACATCAGGACCTGTCGTTTGTATGGCATGGCAAGGTAAAGATGCAATTTCGGTCGCTCGTAAACTGATCGGAGCAACCAACGGACGTGAAGCAGACCCTGGAACTATTCGGGGAGATTTCGGAATGGACATGGGTTACAACATGATCCACGGCTCCGATGCACCAGAAACTGCAGAGTTTGAACTTGGACTTTGGTTCCCCGAAGGACTCATGGAATGGAACAATACCATGGGCACCTGGGTATACGAGTGAACTCTCCCTCAATTGAGAGGCGGTGAAACCGATGTCTGACGCAGAAGAACCTGTGGAACATTCGGTGGAGACTGAAGACGAACCTGTTCGAGGACACAATCGCCAACCCATTGTATCCGTTCTTGGCCATGTAGACCACGGCAAAACCAGCGTATTGGACATGGTTCGGTCCGTTGGAAGCGAACGTCAAGCAAGCGTCATGGACCGGGAAGCCGGTGGCATCACCCAACACATCGGGGCCACAGAAGTTCCAGCAGATGTGCTCAATGAAACGTGTGCTGCGATGTTAGGTGGAAAGGCATTCAAATCACCGGGATTACTGTTTATTGACACCCCTGGCCACCACTCCTTTGCTTCACTACGCAACCGTGGTGGTTCTGTCTCGGACATCGCAGTCTTGGTAGTTGACATTATGGAAGGCCTCCAACCTCAAACCATTGAGTCGCTCAATATTCTGAAAGAAACCCGCACACCGTTCGTCATTGCAGGAAACAAAGTTGACCGTTTGCACGGATGGCGAACAGAGCATGGGCGCTCGTTCATCGAATCTTTTAGCGCACAGCGAGAAGACGTGCGAGCACTTTTTGAAGACCGATACTGGAAAATTGTTGGACAATTTTCAGAGCATGGTTTCAATCTTGAACGCTATGATAAGATCAGTGACTTCCGCCAAAATGTTGCTCTCGTACCTATGTCAGCAAAGGATGGCGAAGGTCTTCAAGACCTTCTTGCCGTGACCGTCGGACTAGCTGAACGGTTCCTAGAAGACAGATTAACCGACACCTTGGGCTCCGCTCAAGGCACAGTCTTGGAAATGCGTGATGAAGTTGGCATGGGGAAAACCATCGATGTTATTCTCTACCGAGGGCAACTCAAAATTGGTGATTCAATCATGCTAGCTGGCATTGATGGTGCATTCACGACGCACATCAAGGGCCTAAAGCGTCCACAAGGGATGGCAGAAATGCGAGATGCTGGAAAACGGTGGATGAATTTTGATTCTGTCGATGCGGCATGTGGAGTGAAAATAGTTGCTCCAAAACTGGAATCTACCATTGCGGGAACCACGTTGCATCTTGCAAATACCCCCGAAGAACGCGCCGTGGCCGAAGAAGCGATACGTGGCGAATGGAGAAGTATCTTTGATGCTATGCCGGTTATGTGTTCATCGTGTCATGAGATCTTTGCTCGTAAATCATTTCCCGAACATACGTCTGCTGGAGAATGCCACGGAGCAGAGGAAGAGCGAAGTGGAGTTGTCATCAAGGCAGACACCGTTGGAGGTCTTGAAGCGTTGGCTTTTGAACTTCATCAGCGAAACATACCAGTCCGACAGGCAACGGTTGGACCTGTAAACAAGAAAGATATTCTCATGGCTAAATCCGCCAACGACCCGCTTCAAAAAGTCATTCTCGGTTTTTCTACCAAAGCCAACAGCGAGGTTTCTCAGCAATTGGACCAAGAGGATTCCGAAGTAAAATTCATTGCTGGCCCCATCATTTATCACATCCTTGATGCGTTTGAAGCCTGGGTTGAAGATACCAAAAAGGCCATCGAGGAAGAACAACGTGAAACCCTCGTATACCCCGGGCGTGTCTTGTACCTCAAGGACCACACATTCAGAGCCAAAGGTCCTGCCATTGTTGGGATGCGTGTTCTTGGTGGACGCGTCCACCTTGGGCAACGCCTCATCAAATTAGACGGCACACCTGTTGGCCAAATCAAGAGCCTCAGGACACGAGCATCTGAAGATGTCAAAGAAGCGATGCAAGGCGATGAAGTCGCAATAGCCATTCAAGGTCCGACCGTTGGGCGACATATCGAAGAGTTAGATGAGTTCTATGTTGATGTCCCAGAGCGTCATGTCAAACGACTAAAGAAAGCCGACTTGACTCCAATCGAAGAAGAAATCCTTGATGAAATCGTTAGTCTGCACCGTAAAGACAACCATTTTTGGGGCCGTTGAATCTGCTTTTTGTGTGAATCACCAGTGAGCATTTTTGAAGAAGAGAGCGCACACATTCATATAAGAAATGAAAAAGTCTAGAATTATCACTGGAGGTATCCTAATGGAAGCAGGAATTCAAGCAGGGGCTCAAGGAGCACGAACTCAAGATTTGATCGCAACCGTATCATCAATCTCACACAGTTTGATGAATGAAGTGAGCAAAGTTATCATCGGTAAAAACGAAAACCTCAGAAGAGTGACTGTTGGTATTCTTTCCAACGGAAACATGCTCTTGGAAGATTTTCCAGGACTCGCAAAGACCCTTCTTGCTAACACCTTTGCACGGGCACTCGGATGTAAGTTTAAGCGTGTCCAATTCACTCCTGATTTGTTGCCCTCTGACATCATGGGGACATACATGTACGACCAAAAATCAGGAGAATTCAAACTTCGTGCTGGTCCATTGTTCTCAAACATCCTTCTGGCTGACGAGATTAACCGGGCTCCTCCCAAGACCCAGGCAGCATTGCTTGAAGCAATGGAAGAGAAGCAAGTCACCATCGAAGGAATTACCCACAAACTTCCAGCTCCCTTCGTTGTTATCGCAACTCAAAACCCAATTGAACAGGAAGGAACCTATCCACTTCCTGAAGCACAAATGGACCGCTTCTTGATGAAAATGAGTATGGGATATCCTGACCGTGCTGAAGAAAAAGCTATTCTTGCTCGCCGTAAACTCCGAGGAAAGGACGAGCATGAGGTTGAACAAATCACTTCTCCAAAGAAGGTCGTTGCTATGCAGAAAGCCCTTGAGACCGTTCACGTGGACCCAGCCATTCTATCCTACATTATTGAAATCGTTCAGCGAACTCGTGAGGACCACCGTGTCACAAACGGAGCATCACCGCGTGCAAGTCAGGCACTGTTCAAGACTGGACGGGCCGCTGCAGCGGTTGCTGGGCGTAATTATGTCATCCCAGATGACATCAAGGGAATCGCTTTGCAGATTATTTCCCATCGTATCAACATGAAACCTGAGGCAAAGATCCGAGGAATTACCGGAATGCACATCGTTCGTAAGATTCTCTCGGAAGTACCTGTTCCGGTCATCCAACCTGCTTGATACTCGCCTCACAAGGCTTGCATTGAAAGGGGAGGGCTTTCCTAGACTTCTGTATGGGAGGTGACTATGTGATGAACCCTTACAAGATGGTCATGGCAGTAGCCAATCAAAAAGGTGGTTGTGCGAAGACGACGACCGCTGTGAACATCGCAGCTGCCCTTGCTAAAGGGTCTCGCCGCCAAGGTCTACCTCCGGCCAAAGTACTGCTCATTGACCTCGACCCACAGGGCAACTGTGCAACATCATTCGGCCTTGAAAAGAAGAAAATAAAGAAAACTGTCTATGATTTACTCGCCAATGACTCAGGTGAAGAACTTCCGTTGATGGACGAATATCTGATTCCACCAGAAGAGATCACGCGTTCAATGCGGGAGGCTTGGTCAAACCGAAACGGCGGGAAAAAAATCCCCGATTCAATAAACGCTGGTGACCTATGGCTGCTTCCTAGTGACATCCATCTTTCAGGTGCAGAAATTGAATTGAGCCACAAAATTGGACGGGAAACACGTTTGCAAGAGGCTCTTCTTCCAATCGTTGATGAATTTGATTACATTATCATCGACACTCCCCCCTCTCTTGGTCTGCTTTCAATCAACGCCATGTGCGCAGCCAACTGGGTCATGGTCCCCGTACAAGCGGAGTATTACGCCTTAGAGGGCTTCAGCATGCTCATGAATTCAATCAAGATGATTCAACGTCGAATTAATCGGAATCTGAAAATCTTTGGAATCGTCATGACAATGGTTGACGCACGCTCAAAATTGAGCACTTATGTGTGTGACCAAGTGAATAAGAAGATGCCAAATAAACTGTTCAACACTACGGTTCGTCGCTTAGCAAAGGTTGCTGAGGCACCTTGGAGTGGAGCGCCGACAGTTATCCTGAACAAACCAACCAACTCGGGTGCTGGTGCTGGAAGTTTGGAATATTGGACCCTAGCAAAAGAAGTTCATCAGCGAGTCCAATCCATGCGCCGTGAATTCGGAGTGGTTGAAGAATCCCGTCTTCGTAAAGAGCGCAGCATTCGTTAATCGTGCCTTCGACGCTCAAAAAATGCAGCTCAAATCATGCTCGTAACCCACCTGGGCTTCGCACAGGTTAAGTAGGCAGCCAATTCAAGGGTCTATTGGGTATCTTCATGACAGGCGAAGGGATGACTTCAGTTAGTGTGAGCTATGAGATTCGTAGACAATTGAACACCATACGAACAACGGGAGGACACCGAAGTGTTAACGATCTCCTCAACGAAATGATTCGAACGCATAAAATGCTGAAGATGAAGGGCGAAATTGACACACTCCGAGAACGGATGAAGATGGCTGTAGATGTTGATGTTGACCACCTTGCAGAACGCTTGAATCTTGCTCCCTTTAATGTGTGATTGCCATGATGCTGTGGCGCCCACCTGGTTATCGCTTTACTGCGAAAGAATTGGTAAAGGCTCTTTGTGGCGAAGATACCGATGAATCCAAGTTATTGATGGCTGCCATTTACGGAAAGGTCGAATTGTTCGCCGACTCCACGGCTTGGAATGGATTTCTGTGGCTCGTAAGGAATACGTTCAAGATTGACGGCAAACCCATGTATTCGGGTTCTGAGCTCGGTTCTTTGAAAGAAAGCCTTCCTATTGTCTGGGTCTAATTGTCCCCATACTTTGCTAACCATTCATGGCCATACCAACGCCATTGATCGGCAGTCCAACCGTCAGGTAATCCACCCTCAGGGAGAGGAGGAGCTTCATCAGGAATGGACGCTTCAGGTACTGCCTCTGGTTCTGATGGTGCAGCTTGTGAAGGCATACCCGCAATGGATTCGATGCTTTCTTCATCGTAGGTCATGCTCTTGGCTTCCGTAACTGTTTCACCGGACTTGAGTTCCATATCATCAAAGCCATTCTTTTCAGGTTGGAAGTCAAGTTGCTTAACGTCATCATCCCAAATGTCATCCGAAATGATTCCCCCCTCAGCAGACATTCCTCCTTTTCCTTCCAAAGCCTCCTTGGAGGCGTTTGTTGATTGAGAAGCGGTGACTCCGCCGTATACCTTCTGTGAACTGTTTTGTTTTCGTTTGTTGACCAGGAAGGCAACGAAGAGGATAACAACAGTTAATCCAGCAAAAACAGCAAGACCGAATTTAATGACTTGATTTAGAGTATCCTCATCAACATTGAGTGCAGAATTGCCACCCGCATCATCTTGAAGAGAGGTATTCCATGCATAGAATCCCAACTCAGTTTCATTGACTAACCCATTCCTATAGGCTTGATATGCAGGGTTATTCCAGCCAGTGCAACGTTCAGAAGTGTCGTTTTTATTGTTCAGGCAGTAATCTTGTTCTGTTGCAATGTTTGGACTTGTATCATCATAATCAGCATTTGAACCGACTCCATCACCGTCTCCATCGTAGTGTTCGTTGGGGTCCTTATCCATCAATGGAGATTCTGTTCGGTCAACCCATCCGTCACCATCGACATCCAGACATCCATAGGATGGTGTTTGAACGTATCCAATGGTGGTTTCAGAATCAATTTCCCATGCTTTCGTTGAGGTCCCATATTCCCAAGGACACGTGTCGGGAATTTCACCATCCCCGTTGTCCCCATAGCCGTCGCCGTCTTGGTCTTCCCATTGGGTCCCCTGTGAGGGCAATGCGTCTGCTCCGTCGAGTGCTGTCCACTCTGAATCAGGGTTGGAATAGCCGTCAAAGTCACCATCAGGACAACCAAAGCGGTCTTTCGTAGAAAATCCGTTTATTGTGGGGCAACTGTCGGGCCTGAACCCTTCAAGATTGTCTCCATAGCCATCAAGGTCGGAATCACTCCATTGGGTCGCTTCTTCTGGGAAAACATCCCCATCTTGACCGTTTGAATTATCACCGTAGCCATCCCCATCTAAATCGCTCCACTGTTCGGCGTTATTTGGGAACAAATCGGGTGATGTTCCCGTGGGGTTATCTCCGTAGCCATCTCCATCAAGGTCCTCCCACTGAGTTCCATCGGCTGGGAATGAGTCCGGGTTGAAACCGTTAGCATTGTCCCCATAACCGTCCCCGTCGGAGTCACTGGATTGGGTTGAATCGTTTGGAAAGTCGTCGTTGAGGTCGTTGATTCCGTCCATGTCAGAGTCCAAATCATAAAATTGGATTGCCGAAAAGGTTGGAGTTGTTCCTGCAATGAACAGTTGGCCTGAAAACGTGCCTTTGAAACCAATGACATCACCTGTTCCAATATAGGTTTCCAATTCTGTGAAATCGGTTGAATTCACCAGTGAAAATTGGCCCTGCTTTGCCCCAATTGCAAACATATCCCCATTCAGTGACATGAAGGTGATTTGCTTTGTATGTGGAAGGATAAGCGTGTCGACATCCCACGAATCCGTATCAAATTTGTAGACGGTTCCTCCTGTTGTCCCCGCTAGAAGCGTTCCGTTTGATGTCTCAACAAGCGAAGAGATAATTCCTGTTGAATCCGTGATGGTATTGATGAGGGTGCCCCCATTATCGTGAATGTAGATTTTCTTATCATAAGATGCGATAGCGAGGCGCCCATCTGTTAATATTTCAAACGCACTTATTCCAGAAGAAATTATGGTTGAACCGATTCCTGTTGGCGTGGATGCTGAATATTCCTCAGCCCGACGTTTACCTGCGTACTGAGCAAGCCATAGGTCGCCTTGATGATCCCATTCTACATCATTAACGGGGTCAGGAAGAGTGATGTTTTCTGTAATTGATTCTGTGCTCAATTGAACAACATATGCTCCGCTTTGATGCGCAATAGCAACCAATTCCTTGGCATCGTCGAGCCGGGCTTTTTGTGCATCAACATCTAGGAAAAGTGACCACTGTGCAGAAAGAACTCCGTTGGTAAGCGCATTTACACTAATGTTCCCATACGCATCAACGGTCAAAATTTTACCATCATCAAGAACCGACCACAGAACTAAAGTTCGGTCAAGTTCATCGGTTTGTCCAGCATCAGTAATGTTGGGTAGTTCGGCGCTTGCGAGACCTAGGGTTGCACTTTGAAGGCACAAAATAAAGACTGCAACAACTGCATATGCGCGCTTCATGATGTACGGAGGTCTCCGTATGATATGAAAAGCGCGTATGGTTGTGAACGTCGGGGCTAGAGTCAATCCTGCTCTTCATCGTCCTCTGGAACCATTTTCTTCACCGGTTTTTTGGTGACTGGAGTCAATGTCCCTTTCACTGGACGTAATGCCGCTGTAGGCCGACCAACTGATGTTGAAGGAGGGGCTCCTCGCTTCTTAGCAGGCATGAGCATATGGCCAACCGGGGTAATAACAGCAGTTTCGGCTCTGTCTTGAACAGGAGTCAGAACCCCACCAATAGGACGAAGAATTGTTTCTTCGAGAAGTTCTTCTGCGAGGGCCGTTACTTCTTCAGACACCTCGGATAATTGCTCGATGTCAGATTCTACTTCAGGCACCACGTCAGGAGTGATGTCCTCGGTTGGGAGTTCGGTCTCGGGCTCTGAAACGGGCTCAGCGACTGGAATCGGTTCTTCAACAAGAGGCGATTCCTCAATTGCGCTAGGCTCAACCATAGGTTGAACGATATCATGCTCTACCTCGGCTTCCTCCATCGCAATATCTTCTTGCGGAGTTATCGCTGCGGGAGGTTGACCGATGGGTTGGCGAACATTACGGACGGGTTGCGCCATTGGCTGGCGGACATTACGAATTGGTTGAACAATCGGCTGGGCGCTTACCAAGGGCTTCGCACTGGTTGACGGCGCCCTCATTCCACCAAGGCCCAATCGAGATTCAGGCTGATCTTGCTGACCCATGATTCCACGCATAGGTCGCCCTGCTGCTGCTCCAAGACCGTCTGGACGGGCTCCAAGTGCTGAGGGGTCCATGGCTCCCGCACCAAACGCTGCTGGTGCTTGGCCTGAGATTGATTGCATCCACTTTTGGCGCTTTTCTGCTCGTGTATCGGTTGATTGCAAGGCATTGAATTCCTTTTCTCGGGTTTGAAGTTCGGTTTCATCCATGTCAATTTCGGACTGGATTTGTTGATTGACCGCATCACGCATCTTTTCTTCTGCCATTTCCTTGAACGAGTCCATCTTCTCAGAGAGTCCTTTCAAGCGATCACGGATTTCAGCACGTTTCAAGCCGAGTTGGCCTTCAATTTCCGCACGGATTTGAGATTCTCGCTTGCGAACATCGATGAGAGCCTTGTTTCGCATGATTTCTTCTCGCTTGTCGAGTTGGCGTTCAAGTTGAGTCGCGACTTCTTCTTCCTTACGGGTCTTGAAGTCACGGAGCCGCTCTTCCATTTCAACTTCCAACTCAAGAGTAGTTTCTTCCTTTAGGAGGTCCAAATCTGTTTCATAAGTGAGCCGCTCGTTGCGCAATTGCGCATCGACTTCAGACATAATCGCCTTACGGGCAGCCGCTTCTCGGGATTGATATTCCAGGTCGAGACGCTCGGTCCAATCGTTCTTATTTGCTCCATATTGGGCCTCAAGTTGGTCTCTAAGCTCCGCTTCCCGCTCGTAACGATACCGTGAGAGACGGTTTTGAATCTCAGCCTCACGTGCATTACGGTAGGTTTGGAATTCATGTTCCATGCGGTGTTCAAGTTCCGCTTCAATCTCATCTTGGAGTGAGCGGGAAATATCATCCACTGCTTTACTGAATGTAAGGTCATACTTGGCCTTCAATCGAGATTTCCTCTCTGCTAGTTTGGTCGATTGTTGGCCGTCAAGCTCTTGCTCGATTTCGACACGTAGATCGCCTCTTCGTTTTGCAATGGCCAACTCTACATCCTCGCGCATTCGCTCTTCTAGATTATCAGTTTCCTTTCGGAGTTGGTGTTCAATATCTGATTGAAGTTGTTGAGCAATATCTTCTTCAAGGCGCAAACTGCGTCGCTCAAATTCAACCTTTAAGCGCGCCTCTCGTTGCTTGAGGCGTTGTCGGAGTTGTTGTTCAAGACGGGTGCGAATACCGCGGCGTAATTGGTCCTCTCGTTCGGAGAGAAGAGCCGCGTGTCCTTCTTCTAAGCGAGATATTTCTCGCTCTTCCATTTCCACAAACCGCTCTTCCATTTCTTGGGTAAGCGTTGCTTCAATATCCCGGAGCCGATGTTGTAATTCTTGGTTGTATTCAAGGGAAAGACGTTCCTTTTGGATTGAAAGACGGCGTTCATGTTCTTCATGCAACTGAGTCTCAATCGTTGATTTGATGTCTTGTTTCCTTTGTTCAAGGAGTTTGTCCTGCTCAACTTCATGCTGATCTTTCAGGGAACTTACCTGACGATGGAGACGGAGGTCTAACTCCTGACGCATTCTTGATTCTTCTTGAGCCAATGCATCTCGTTCCAATTGTTCAAGTTCCTGCTCCATGTTGTTTCGCAATTCATGCTCAAGAGCATCAAGCGTCATTTCATGTTGAGTTGCTAGGTCTTTGCTTACTGCTTCCTGCATGGCGTTGACTCGCTCGGTAATCGCTTGTTGACGAAGGCGACGTTCACGACGCAAATCAGCGCGCAGTCGCTCTTCTTGCCGAAACCGTGCTTGAGTCCCCAGCGCCTCATCAAGGCTTGAGGTTGAACTTGAGGTAAATTGGGAACGAAGCGATGCAAGCGTAACGCGTTCCGTATTCTCTCGACGCATCTGCGCAGCCTTCACGGCCTCGTTGTCGTGGCTTTCGCTCACTGTCATTGGAATCCCATCCACTTCTTCATGGACTTCTCTTCATAGATAAGGAGCGCGACGAAACCGGTGCATGAGGGAGCGCTTTCAACACCTAATTTTACCGCGCCGAGGCGTAAATCAGAAGCGAACGGTGAATTCCGTGTCACAGGCAGGGCATTCAATCTCTCGTTTGCCGGGCCGACGCTTCATACGAAGTTGGCGATTGCATCCTGGGCACGAAATCTCAACCCTTGGCGTCTGTTCTACAAGCGTAAAGTAGGTATCACACATACCACACTTCAGTTCTGCAGGACGTGTGTCTACGCCAGCAACGAGTACTTTGGAGCATTCAGGACAGCTGACCTTTTCTTCCATCCATTTCCGGCGAGTGACAGGGTGTTCAATACGCACCTTTGCATCACAGAGAGTACAATTGATTTCTCCCAATTTCATCGGCAGCATGCCTTTGCATTTGGGGCAAGAGAGAGGAGGAGGCGAAACTTTGGATTCAATTACGAACTCTTCGGACATGTGAACACCTTGGAGATCAGCGTTTCTTGGAGTACAAAACCAAGCGTTCAGGAATGAAATTCCATGGAATATCCAATGTCAAACCGAATTCATTCGAAAGACGTGCGATCAATTGTTTTGCACTCACTTGGTCTCGTGAACCTTCAAGGTCGAGGACAATAACTTCTCTACCTTCTTCATCAATAGCCAATGAGGCCATGGTGGCAACGGGTGATGCTGGGGCCGGAAGTGCGGGAGTTGGGGCTGGTGCTGGCTGGGTTCCCTCTGTCACGTTGAGCAATTCAGGAAGGTCAACTCGTTGGTTAATTCGCCACCATCGGGCTCTTCCTTGGTCGCGATGATTCTCTACCAGTTCAAGAGAAGCCAACTTTTTCAGGTGGTGATAGAGGTTGTATCGATCAACACCAACTGCCTTTTGCAACTGCACAGTGCTGCGTTCTTCGGCAGAGGCCAGTTCGATGTAGACGGCTCGGCGTGTAGGGTGGGCCAGAGCGGTCGTAATTGGGTCCCCTCGTACTCGTCCCATCGTCCCACCTAAGTCGCAGATTGGCTCTTAGGGTTTGAAGATGTCGCGTCAGTCAAACCGAAGTAACACTCTGCTTCGGACTGAAATACCGTTGTTTGAAGCAAGAAAATGCTTCCTTTGTATCGGCAATCATCGTGCGTAGTGTTTCTTTTAGCAGCACCAATGCTTCTCCATTTTGAGCAAGCCGAGCCCCATTAAGAATGACAAGAATGACAGAGGCTTCGTGAATGAGAACACCAACCCAGAGTTGGTCGTACCACTGCTGCACAACTGCAAAAACCAACGTCAGCGTGATGGCCACGGAGAAAAAGAGATTCTGCATCAATGTCCGTTGTGCCCTCCTTGCAAGGTCAATCATATCTGTAAGCATGCTAGGGTCATCTCCGGGAATGAGAATGTCCGCAGCTTCTAGGTTCACCGACTCTCCGGTACCCACTGCAACCCCAACGTCTGCAACAGCAAGAGCCGCTGCGTCATTGAATCCATCTCCTACCATCATCGTTACGCTGGATTTGGACCGATTACGAACCCAGTTGACCTTTTCTTCAGGACTAAGTCCGCCATGAGCGGCAGACTCCGGTAGACCTACCGAACGAGCAAATTGTGATACGGCCTCTTGATGGTCACCGGACAAAATTTCCACACGAATGTTCCTGCTGTTCAACGATGCAATGAGCTTATCGGAACCTTGGCGGGTATCATCGTGAATGAATGTAGCAAGAGCGATGGCAACACCGTCTTTTGTCAGAAGGCTAGCTCCGTAACCCTTTGATTGGGCGGTTTTGAAAGCGGTAGCCAAGGAATCTTCAACTTCAACCCCCATGCTTTTTGCCTTGTCGGGCCGTATGAAAGCGACCTTTGCACCCTTGTGTATCCCTTCAACACCAGCATCAATATCGTTCAAATCACTCAGACTTGCTGCCTTGGCACCTTCTGCCTCGCAGTGGGCAATCATAGCAAGAGCATACGGATGGGATGAACGAGCTTCAAGGCCCATCATCAGTTGCAATGCTGAATTCTTACGACGATTTTTACCCATTACAATTGAACCAACGGTCGGACGGCCAGAGGTGAGGGTGCCCGTTTTGTCAAGCAGGACTGAATTCACCCGAGCCATTCGTTCTAAAGCATCTCCACCACGAACAATGACTCCCTTGTGTGCTGCGTTTGAAAGCGCCGCTGCGTGAGGAACTGGAGTTGCGAGAAGGAGAGCGCAGGGGCATGAAACAACCCAAAGTAGGAGGATGATTTTCCAGTCGTCTGGATAGATGAAATGCCACACAGCAAAGGCTCCAAACAATACGAAAGGAACCCAAATTGCCGTGAATTTCTCTATTCCACTCTGCAGACGGGGTGGGGCTTCACGGAAGGAATGGACTGCATCAATCAAACCAGAAAGACGCGTTTCAGTACCTACTGCGATGACTTCGCAAATTACTGGACCCCGAGCCAAAACCAACCCTGCTTCGATTTCGTCACCAACACCAACATCGACTGGAACCGATTCACCAGTGAGTGGTGCCTTGTCCAAAGCGCCTTTTCCTTCGATGATTCGACCGTCTGCTGGAATCAATTCCCCGCTTCTAATTTCAATTTGATCACCGGGGTGAACCAAATCGATGGGGACGATTTCGGAATCTTGACTGGCCTGGACAGGAGTTGCAGCCATAGCAAGGGAAAACCCGGAACTCGCCATTGGAAGAGAAAATCCAGTGGCTGTAGCGATGGCGTCGGGGTCAATGCACACCTTGTCAGCCGTAAGTTTACGTGCAGTACGAGGCAATCGGTCTAAACCACCTTGCATTGCTTCTCGAGCCTTGAGCAGTGCATCACCCTCAAGATGAGCCGTAAAGGCAACAAGAATTGCAACGATCAGCGCTTCTTCCCACATGCCGAGAATGCCGGCACCAATGACTGCCAAACTCGTGAGAACTTGGAAGCCCATTTGCCGGTTTTTGAGAGAGGCAAGCGCCTCTTTGAACATCTGGAGTCCGCCTAAGAAAACTCCTGGAAGCGCAATAGCACCAACGACATAGTGATTCAACCCAATGAATTCAGCCAATATCACCAATCCTAGAATTGGAAGAGCGATTCCTCCTCCAATCAGCCTCCACTGGTCCGGACGGAGGCGGTTTGAACGGGCCACTGCAAAACGTGGTTCAACGCCAGTAACATGATTGAGGGCTCGGTCTCTAGCCTCAACCAATTCATGAGATGCATTAGCGACAAGTTGGATGAGAATTCTGTCGTCGTCACTTACTTCCACGTCGAGAACACCGGGTTGTTGCCTGAACAGGCGGACCAGTTTTTGGACAGGGACGGAGTTACGGTGAGCGACAGACTTCCCTCGTACACCAACCAGTTCGTGATGCTCAACATCCGGAGCATGTCCAAGTGAGCGAAGTACGGATGAGACGTCCGCAAGAGGGCCGTGCTCCAACTGCACGTCAAAACGGACCTCACCCGAAGTAGCGGATACATGCGGTGAACTTACCTGTTTCATGTGAGAAAGTGCTCCCATGGCTTTTGAAGCACAATCTGGACAATCCATTCCAAGCAGCGGCCAACTGACAGAGAAACTTCCGGAAAGGCTCTCCACTATGGTTGAATCCACGATTTCGCCCATCAAGACGGGTTCATCCTGCTGAATGTTTACAGGCTCCGCATCTTTCTTTTTTGAAGAAGTTTTGACCTTTGAAATCGGTTCATCATCTTCAAGGGACATGAAGACTTCATCTTTGGAGTCTCCCGCCATAAAAAATACTAATCGCCTTGCATTCATCAATGCTCCCATTGGTACCACACAAACCATCCGATTAAGGGCGAATCTTCTTTCCACTGGATTCCTTCGCCTAACTCATGCAATGGTTACCCGATGGCTGGTACCCCCGTGTTGTCGCCGTTGATATTGACGGAACGCTTACCGATGAAAACAAGCAACTGTCAACCGTTGCCATCAACTCCCTACGACGATTAGAAGAGCATGGCATTCCCGTTGTCCTGTCAACAGGAAATGTGCGTCCCGTAGCATACGGCCTCTGGAGGTTTTTAGGACTCAGCGGCCCTATTTGTTGCGAAAACGGAGGAGTAATATGGCATTCAAAGTGGAATGAACCTTTAATTCGTGCGTCAGGCAATGAAGCTCATGATGCAGCAAGATGGCTGGCAACGCAGATTGATGGTCTTGATGCAGATGGTATTGAATCCAATAAATGGAGGGAGAGCGAATGGTGTTTATTCCCCTACGAAGATCTTGAAAAAATTGAGGAAGCCATTGAGAAAAGTGAATGGTCTCACCTCTCGGTCGTTCGTACTGGCTTCGCGATTCACTTGATGGACCCCGCAGTCAGTAAAGGCCAAGGCTTGGATGAAATGTGCCAGAGAGTCAATTGGGACAGGGAGCAAATGTTGTGTGTTGGCGATGCCCCAAACGACCTTTCAATGTTTGAATTCTGCCACTGGTCTGTCGCTGTTGGTGGTGCATTTGACGTAGTCAAGGACGCCGCTGATGTCGTTTCCCCACTCCCCCATGGTGACACCTTTGGTCCACTTGTTGATGCTATCATCGATGCAAAAATAGCCTTGAGTTGACGTTTATGAATCACCGTAAGATGCTGGGGATTGACCTCGGTGGAAGCGGATTTCGAATCGGGATATTTGATTGTGAAACCGGGTCACTCGTGGAAGATTTCATCGAAATGGACCATGATGAATCACCCCATCCCGATGCAGTCCTCCCAAAAATATGTTCAGTCTTGGAGGGGCTGCGCTGGAAAGGCCCGATTGGACTTGGCTTCCCCGGTGCTGTAGGAGAACGTACCTTGATGACCGCACCAAACATTGGCAAAGAATGGCTTGATGCGAGGGTTATCGAAACTCTAGAGGAGTGCTGTGGAGGCCCTGTTGCGCTCATAAACGACGCAGATGCGGTCGCTATTGCTGAAGTCAAGTTTGGGTCGGGCCGTGGTGAACATGGCAGATTACTCACCCTGACCATAGGCACTGGTTTGGGAACGACAGTTCATGAAAAAGGGGTCCTTCTCCCGAACTTGGAGTATGGTCTGGCCCCTCACCCAACACGGAAAGGAACACTGGAAGAACATATATCGGGACGCGCAAGAACGGTGTTTGACCTCACACTTATTCAGTGGTCTCAACGGTTTCAAGAAGGCCTTGACCACCTGTATGAAGAATTCAATCCCGACCGTATCGTACTTTACGGAGGAATCATGGAACATTGGGATGAACTAAGACATCTGCTCCACGCACCATGTCGTCTTCTTCCAGCAACTCATGCTCATACGGCAGGAGCGTTGGGTGCAGCATTTTGCTCAACGATTTCATCAAAACCCTGATCCCTCTTTGGTCAACTCAGAGAGTGTGAATGAAGTGACCATCTGCATTGCTTGACCGTATTTCATTTGACCAACATACTCTTTGGTTTTCCCGTGGGTGATCACCCGCAAACGGAATTTACACTTTTTCTTAGTTCGGCGCTTACGGTGATGTTTGTAAAAGTGGACACCGATTTTGTAGGTTCCAAGCGGGGCCTGTTCTTTCCAAACTACATTTTCAACCGGAGTGTTAGACACTGGACGGACGTTCATATCAACGTCAAGAATTCCGTCACAATCACTCATTTTATTGTTAAAGTAAATTCGTTCTCCAGAGGGAGTGAATACGTGAAGGTCGAGGTCGTTGTAATCATCCCAAGCAAGAGAGATTTGAACCACACCGGATTCGCCTCCTTCACGTTCAAGTCGTTCGTCGATGTTGACTTCCTGCTCTTCATCCTCTTCGGCCGCGACGATACCGCTGCCAATGTGCTCCTCTGAAACCAAAGCAGCGTGCTGTACCAAAGGTAGGGCATGCGAATCAATCCAATGCCTTCGATGTTCAACTTCAGTGATGCGACCCTGTTCCTCATCCGCATCAGGGTCGGGTTCGGGTACTTCTGGTTGAATCAAACCGAGTTCCATGTGATTTTGATCTCGGAAGTTATCACGAACTCTCCAAGATTCTTGCTCATGCTGAGGCATTTGAGAAATTTGAGGCAAGTTGATGACCAATCTCATGCCTCCACCAGTAGTGCTACGCAAACGGGTGGAAGTACTGTACTTTTCAGCTAACGCTAGGGCTCGAAGACGCTCATTTCGCCGTTTCCACGCACGAAAACCATAGAGCATTCCTCCAGAGCCAAGAACGAATCCAGCCCCTATTGTAATTGGTTCAACCATTGACAGAACACTCTCCTACTCCTATATGGGAGATGCGGTGGGATACTCACGCCAAAAATTCAGCGTTTAGTGCGTCTAAAGATGCTTGAGAAGGACGCAGTGTTTCATCTGGAACATCCAAAAGAGGCACATCGACCAATCCAAGGTCTTCAGCAAGCGATGGTTTGGTCGCATCAAAGTAGAGAAGGCCTGTAACGTGCTTTGCATTGACCTCTGCATCGTGGAGGGCAGATAGAGCAGCCATTGGATTTGATGGGTCGTGCTGCTCAGAAATGGTTTCCAAACGGATCGTTGAGCCATCGTGCAATGTAATATCCCTGAAGTGGCCTTCGGGAACATCTACCTCTTCTACAGGATTGAAGTGAGGAATATAGTCCGCCATATGCAGGGTGATTTCGTTTTCCTTAACGTAACCGTAAGAACGCATGGATTCATCGTTATTGTTGAAGGTCACACAAGGTGAAATGACGTCAATAAGAGCGAATCCTTTGTGGGACATTGCTGCTTTAATCAGAGAGCCAAGTTGTTTCTTCGAACCTGAAAAGGAACGCGCTACGAAGGTACATCCCAAATTGATAGCAAGCGCACACAAGTCAATGGGTTGCGTTTCGTTCACAGTTCCCTTCTTCTTTTTGGAACCAACATCTGCTGTTGCAGAATACTGACCTTTGGTAAGCCCGTAAACACCGTTATTCTCAACGATGTAAACCATGTCCATGTTCCGGCGGATGGCGTGAATCAGTTGACCGATTCCAATGGATGCAGAATCTCCGTCCCCTGAAACTCCGAGGTAAAGGAGATCTTTGTTGATGGCGTAGGCTCCGGTTGTTACCGATGGCATTCTTCCGTGAACGGTGTTAAACCCGTGAGATTGTCCAAGATAGTATGCTGGTGTTTTGGACGAACATCCGATACCAGACATCTTAGCAATACGATGTGGTTGAATTCCATTTTCCCATGCTGCATTAATGATGACACTGGAAATTTGGTCGTGACCACATCCAGGACAAAGTGAGGATGGTCCGCCTGTGTAACTGTCTTTGGGTTCGTTAAGAACGTTCAATTTGACCGCTCGGGCTGGTTTATCGCTCATTGGGACACCTCCTTGAGTTTCTTTTGGATGAGTTCCGCATAGATTCTAGCTCTTGGGGGCATTCCATCGCTGTAAGCGACCGAATGGACCTTCGTGACCAAATCATTTGGTAGTTCGCGCCGAAGAATACCATAAAGTTGGCCGTCTCGGTTGATTTCTAAGACAATAACAGTTTCATGTCGGCGAATAAAGTTCTCGACTTCGGAGTGAAGAGGTAGGGCTCGGATTCGGCATTGGCTGACTTTCATTCCGGTCTGCTCGAGGATGTCGTCAATTTCTTGAATTGAGTTTTCCATGCTTCCCAGGAATACGATACCGACTTCACACTCTTCTTCTTCACGGAGCAGTGGAGCGGGTAATTCATCCCGAGCACCGTCGATTTTCATTTTGAGTCGCGCCATGAGATTGAAGTAATCTTCTGGCTTTTCAGAATAGACCCCCATGGGGTTGTGCCCTGTTCCACGGTAGAGAATTGGAGCCATTCCTGAACCTGGTAGAGTTCGGTATGGGATACCGTCTCCGTCAACATCAAGATATCGCCCGAAGGTCTCGAAGGCTTCGAAGGCTTCTCGCTCACGAACTACCTTTCCTCGGTCCATGGGGATATCGGGGTAGGTGAATCCTTCACAAGCCCAGCGGTTCATACCCAAATCAAGATCGCTCATCCCAAACACGGGAGTTTGGAATCGCTCGGAATAGTCAAATGCTCGCCAGCCGTATTCAAAACACTCCTCAACCGTTCCGGGAATGAGAACAATGTGTTGTGTATCTCCGTGACTGCCCTCGTAGAGCATGGCGATGTCCGACTGTTGAGTACGAGTAGGAAGTCCTGTTGAAGGGCCAACACGAGTGACGTCCCAGAATACGGACGGGACTTCAGCAAAGTAAGCCAAACCAATGAATTCCTGCATGAGCGAAATACCTGGGCCAGACGTTGCAGTCATTCCACGACCACCTGCCCAGCCAGCGCCGAGAACCATACCTGCTGCTGCTAGTTCGTCCTCAGCTTGGATGACAGCGCACGTTGCCTCGCCTTCATCGTTTGACCGAAGTCGGGGGATGTAGGCAATGATGTTTTCAGCCATTGAGGAAGAAGGCGTAATCGGATACCAAGCGAGAAGTTGAACACCGCCATAATGGGCTCCAAGTGCCGCTGCTTCGTTTCCTTCTATGAAAAATTGAGGACGGTCTACCTCACGGGACTCCGTTGTGTAAGGGTCTGTTTTCGTGAGATTCTCTTTACAGTAATCTCGTCCGAGACCCAACGCAGTGATGTTGAGTTCGATGGCGCTTTCTTTACCCTTGAATTGACGTGCGACGGCAGATTCCAAACAGGCTTGGTCAATGTCCAAAAGTTCAGCCAAGACACCGACATAGACAATGTTGGTCACCAGTTTCGCAATTTTTGGATTGATCTTTCGAGCGAGTGAACTCATCGGGACCGGATACGAAATAATGTCTTCACGCTCCACAGTCTTCTTTTTGGTATCGCTGTTCCAAATGATGACGGTTCCTGGTTCGGCTGCAGCCAAATCTTCGTCCCACGTGGCGGGATTGACAAGAATTTGGATGTGCGTACGGTCACCAGGCGCCTGATATCCCAAGTCGGATAGACGGACAATGTACCATGTCGGTAGGCCCGAAATGTTTGATGGGAAGAGGTTTTTTCCGCTTACAGGAACCCCCATGTCAAAGAGAGACTGCAGTAAAATGAGATTTGCAGACTGTGAACCTGTCCCGTTGGCTGTGGCAATGTTGATGGTGAAATCGTTGATGATTTTGTCCATGGTTGTTGTTCCCCTGCGAGGTATGGAGTCGGAGACCCGTTCCTCTTGGTTCCTTGGGGTTAGCACGCACCCTTTCAACATGTTGCCTTCTCATTCCGCTAATTCCTGTCTTGCGAATGAAATTTCACCTTGAGGGTGATACTCAAAACAGAGAGGCCCGTCGCACGGGTTATGGCGGACGAAGCACTCACGACTGCATGGCAGAAAGCCGAGAAGGCAATCATCAAAGGAAAAGGCGAGTCTGCGCTCAAGATTTTGAGAGAAGTTGACGCCGATGGAAGCGAACCAACCACACTCCGCCTTGCAGGCCATGCGACATGGTTGAACGCCAAATCACGAAATAGCCGCTCCGAGTATCGCAAGGCTGCTGTATTGCTTCGCGACGCCGTCAAAAAGGCTCCACGCGATAAGAAAGCGGACAGCACTTACAACGATCTACTCAATGAGATGCAAGATAAGGGGTTCCGTGAGACTACGTTTCCTCGCTTGCTCAATGATGGCACACCAACTCCTGCGGGTATCGCAGCGATTTTTATCGCTGGACTGTTGCTTCTCGCCGGCATTAACGTCGCATCAACTTCAAGTCAAGAAGGACTACCGACGGAAGCCACACTTTCCTTTACATGGACCAATGTGGATGGAAGTTCAGGAAGCGGAGATGTGATGGTTGAACTGTTTGCAGCGGACGCCCCCATACACGTTGAAAATTTTGCACTCTTGGCGAATGATGAGGAGTATGACGGTGTCATCTTCCATCGCGTCATATCGAATTTCATGATGCAAGGTGGAGACTTCACTAACGAAGACGGAACTGGAGGCCATGCAGGGAAATTCTTTGGGTATTGTAACGGCCAAGAAGCGGCCTCATCAAGCGAATGCGATAAGGAATCATACACGATTGAAGATGAGGCTGATAACGGACGAGTCCACAGCCCGTACCACCTCTCGATGGCAAAAACAAGTGCCCCTCACACCGGTGGCTCACAATTCTTCATTGTTGACCCCGATGCAACAGGCGCAGACGGAACACCGGGAACCCCTCACCTTGATGGCGTACACACTGTATTTGGACAAGTCACCAGTGGATTTGAGCACATTGATGCGATGTCGAGTGTCTGCGATGGAGGCTGCGAGTACGATAAGCCAAGCAATGACATTACCTTGGTTACTGTTGAAGTAGCCGGCGAATACTCACCTTGGTACAAATTCTGGTGAAACTCCCTTGAACCCGAATTGGGTCAGCAGATGAGAAGAGGGATTTCTTCATAGACGCGTGCGTTTTGGAAGGAATCATGGCCACCTTGGACCCCTTCAACGCTCGACGCCCACTTGACGTAGGCGGAGAATATTTTGCCCTGGACGCCCTTGATGCCAACGGCCTTCCAACCCAGCACCTACCTTATTCCATCCGAGTTCTCCTCGAAGGTGCGCTTCGTGCTCATGATGGATTTCTGATCACCGAGGCCGATGTCCGCTCAATTGCATCGTGGTCGCCTAACGGGGAGCGTAATGAAATTCCATTCCGCCCATCCCGAGTGATTCTTCAAGACTTCACAGGAGTCCCTGCTGTTGTTGACCTCGCCGCACTGCGTGACGCCATGGTGGAAATGGGTGGAGACCCAGAAAAGGTCAACCCGCAAGTGCCGGTGGATTTGGTCATTGACCATTCGGTCCAAGTTGATGTCTCGGGAGCACATAGCGACGCCCTCAGCATGAACCTTGACATTGAATATCACCGTAATATGGAGCGATACACGTTCCTCAAATGGGGCCAGCAATCCCTTGCAAATTTCCAAGCAGTACCCCCTTCAAGAGGAATTGTACACCAGGTTAATCTCGAATTCCTCGCAAGCGTTGCTCGCCAAGAAGATGGCGTATGGCTTGCTGACACGCTGGTTGGGACCGACTCCCACACGACTATGGTCAACGGACTTGGCGTTCTTGGATGGGGGGTTGGTGGAATTGAAGCCGAGGCAGTCATGCTTGGCCAACCGATCTACATGCTGGCACCTGACGTTGTGGGCGTCCGCCTTACTGGAAGCCTTCAGCCAGGCGTCACTGCAACTGACATGACGCTGCGCATCGTTGAAATGTTGCGAGAACACGGCGTTGTTGGAAAATTCGTTGAATTCTTTGGTGCAGGCATGAAGGAACTCACTCTTGCAGACCGAGCAACCATTGCCAACATGGCTCCGGAATATGGAGCAACATGCGGATTCTTCCCCGTTGATGAGCGCACCCTTGACTATTTGCGCCTCACTGGACGTGAGGACGACGCTGTTGCCGGCGTTGAAGCATATGCCAAAGCACAAGGAATGTGGTACGGTGAGAATGCAGAGGAAAAATCCTACACGGCTGTTTTGGAACTCAATCTTGATGTGGTCCTTCCTGCCCTCGCTGGGCCAAAGCGACCTCAAGACCGCGTGGACCTTCATAGCATGAAGGAGCATTTTGTTGAAAGCCTCACCCACGAATTGGGTCATCACGGCCATGGTTTGGAACCCAAAGACTTGTCCAAGAGTTCAATTGTTGAAATGGACGGGAAGCGTTACGATTTGAATCATGGCGATGTTGTAATCGCCGCCATCACTTCATGTACAAACACATCCAACCCAGGAGTTATGCTTGCCGCTGGACTCCTTGCTCGAAATGCTCGTAGCCGTGGGTTGACGGTTAAACCCTGGGTGAAGACATCTCTTGCACCAGGTAGCCGTGTGGTCACAGAGTACTACGAAGCGACTGGACTCCAAGAAGACTTGAACGCCATGGGATTCCACGTAGTAGGATACGGCTGCACAACATGCATCGGTAATTCCGGCCCTCTCGCTGAACCGATTGAAGCTGCTATTGATGATGCAGGCCTTATCGTAGGTTCTGTTATTTCAGGAAACCGTAATTTCGAAGGTCGCGTTCACGGGAAGGTCAAGGCATCCTACCTTGCAAGCCCGCCGCTGGTAGTCGCCTATGCCATTGCAGGAACATTAGAAATCGATTTGTCAACCGAGCCACTTGGACATGATAATGACGGTCATCCCGTGATGCTCCAAGACGTTTGGCCTTCCGACGAAGAACTTGCTCAAGCAATGAGCGTCATCACTCCCGAAATGTTCCGTCAACGCTACGCTGATGCCATGAATGAACCCCGTTGGAATAGCATTCCTGCTGCATCAAGCCCGCTTTACCCCTGGGAAGATTCTTCCACCTATATCCGACTGCCCACCTTCTTTAGCGGCCTGTCGGCAAAGGCTGATCCGATTGAATCAATTGACGGGGCTCGTGTCCTGCTCAAACTTGGAGATTCCATTACTACAGACCACATCTCCCCCGCTGGCTCATTCCCTGAAGATGGCCCTGCTGGAGTTTGGTTGAATGAACGCAATGTCGCAAAAGGCGACTTCAACTCGTTCGGCAGCCGTAGAGGCAATCACGAAATCATGATGCGCGGTACTTTTGCAAACGTTCGGATTCGTAACGAAATGGCTCCTGGGACAGAAGGTGGCTACGCATTAAATCATGAAAGTGGGGAAGTCCAATCTGTTTACGACGCTGCGCAAATTCATGCTCCAAAGATTGTTCTTGCAGGCAGTCAGTACGGCACAGGCTCTTCTCGTGATTGGGCAGCGAAGGGAACATATCTTCTCGGAGTTAAAGCTGTGATTGCAACCTCCTTTGAGCGCATTCACCGCTCAAACCTCGTAGGAATGGGAGTGCTCCCCCTCACCTTCTCTGAAGGAGAAAGCCACGAAACACTTGGGCTTACTGGCCATGAGCACTTTTCTATTGCAGTGACCGATGAAGTCCAACCTCTCCAGATGATGGCTGTTGAAGCCACCTCTCCGGAGGGCGAGGTCAAGTCGTTCATGGTTCAAGTTCGTCTCGACACACCGGTCGAGGTAGAATACTATCGCAATGGTGGTATTTTGCACACCGTCTTGAGGCAGATGGCTGGAGAAGGCCAATAGAGCCACTATCTTCAAGGCAAAGAAGCGCTGAGGTTGAAACAATGAGCAAACTGCGGGGAAACGTTCGCTACCGATTCCGCTCCGACGACCACGATGTCAATATCGTGATTGAAGGAGATGTGGACTGGGTCGGCAACCACGTGGACAAACTTGGACTTGCGGGCGTGGGATGGACAATGCCTATTGGCACTCAAGTCAAACCAACAGGCCTTTCCAAAGTAAGCAAAGAGCGGCAAAAGTCGGGCATGAACATCGAAATGGAAGAGGCTCCCGCTGATGAAAAACCTGCTGACATGGGCCCTACACCCGACCCTTCTCGCATTCCAGTCGTCCGACGACCGATTGGCCAACTTGACCTTGGCGCAAAAATCGCCGAAGTTGGCCTTGAGCCACCTGCGCAACCAGACACAATAGAACTCATGGAAATTCTTGACGATATGGATCCCCCTCAACCCGTACAAGGCGTGACAAGCGTAGACCCGATGGCGGAGGCTTGGCTCAGAGAATTGTTACAACTCGTCGTTCGTGAACACGGAAGAACGGCTCTCAAAACCGAAGATATTGAGGAAATCGCCAGTAAGCGTCTCGGAAACCGCGAAGGTACCGCTCTTGAAATATGGCTGGAATCTCTCTTCGCTGCTGGGAAATTGGTCAAAATCCACGGAGGGGACGCCATTGGATGGGGTCCATCTCCAAAATGGCTAGCCGGGCGATTTTGAAGGCTGAACCTTCGTGCCACTTTTTTCGGCAGAATTTGAACAAAAATGACGCCCTGCGGCGTAGTTCACACGGAACTAGATTACAAAGGCATTATATTGAAACAGGCCTTGGGTCGGACAAGTGATGTCTATGCTATCAAAAAATGACCTCTCTAGAGCCCGAGCCCGCAGCCTATTCCTTTCATTGTTGATGATTTTGAGTACGACCGCTGCACTCGCAACTACAGCCAGCGCCTCAGTTTCCCGAACCTACACGACCAACCGCGACCCTGTTGATGTCGCCATTGGTGATTTTGACTGTGACGGAAATAACGACCTTGCTATCGCAACCGAAGGAACTCACACCTTGAGTATTCTTTGGAACGACGGCAATGGAGACTTCAGCGAACGCCAAGATGTGTGGGTCACAGGCAATCAAAGCCGCAATGCAGAATGGGACTCTTTTGCGAATGTGGAGCAAGTCGAGGTCGGTGAATTCACGGGAGATAACGCTCCTGACATTGTCATTTACCAGAAAAACAATCCTTTCAAGACAGACGATCAAGGTCAACCTGCGGGTGAGCCTGGTAACATTACCATCATTGAAAACGGCGGATGTGGACAGAAAGATTGGAGCATCGGAGCGCGTTTCACTCACTTTTGGGTATGGGACATGGCTGTCGGAAATGCTGACCAAACGGGTGGAGATGATATCTACGTCCTTGACATCACCGACGTCACTCCAGGAAACCAGCGGGTCGTCACCTACTCCGGACCGGTCACCTCAAACTCTCAAGGATTGGTTACCACGCTTGGAGCATCAAGTCAGAACACCTACCGAAGCATCCAAGTCGGCGATTGGGGTGAAAGTCAAAGCAGCATCACAGGAAGTTGTACTGACGACGATATATTCCTCCTACGAAGTGAAGGTATTGACTATGGCTCCGGCACCGTCACAAACCCTGGAAACGATGACAACGTCACCATCATTGAATACGATTGTACTGCCTCCGGAGTAGCACCAGGCTATCCAATTTCGTACACCTATGGTTCCAATCAAGCCAACACCCATATCGTCAACATGCAAACAACCACAACCGAAGACTTCGCAATCTCCGATGTCGCTGGAGCCGGCTATATTGACACCATTGCAGTCATGGACGGCAACCTTGAGAACGTCTCATACTCCCAAACAACATCGCAAGGCACCTTTGGTTCGCCGCAAAAGGCTTACTTCGGACCGTATATTTCTTGGGCCATTGCAGTTGACGATCTCAACGGAGACGGCGAACCAGATTTCGTCAATCCAACCATTGCATACCAGCAAAACACCACCGACTCTGCTGGCGGAAGTACATCCAATTTCTTCCTCTCCTTCCCAACAACCGTCCAAGTAACACTCTCAGACGGAAACGGAGGGCACGTTAGCCCGCTCTCGTATGTCACAGGTCGCCGACCTTCTTCTGTAGACATTGGACAATTGTCTGGAGGACCAAACTCTGCTGAAGATTTGGTCATTGGCCAAACGCAATACAACTTCGGCGGATGGCGTGACAACTTCGGCTGGGAGGGGCAATATGATACCCTTACCATCGTTGAGATGGACAACAAAGACCTAGCTGTCACCGATTTGGAAATTTCACCAGTAGACCGCTTCTTTGGCGCTGTCGGAGAAGGTACTCGTGACATCAACGTCACCGTAACCAACACAGGAATGGACACACTTAACGGCCAAAGTGCTGACTTGGAAGTCACGCTGAAGGTCGTGGATGATTTGAACTCATCAAATTCCACCGTATACTCTAACGATTGGGACACACCTGAAGTAAAAACAGGCTGTGGCTCAGGCTGTAACTGGGCCTTCGAGGAATACGTTGATGGCTTAACCAACTGGCATCTTGAGACCAATCACTCAGTTGGAGCATCCACTGGCAACAACGACCCGAATGTTTCTGCCAACTACCTCAACCCTACCGACTTTATGTGGGCAGGCAACATGAAAACCAACCAATCTGGCGACCAATGGTCCGGATATGGAAGGAACTGGGACGATTCAATGGTTCTCGAGGATGTCGACCTCACTGGCGCGGACCGTGCCTTCATGAGCGTTGAACTGTTCCAACACTTGGGACTTGGTGCCCTTGGAAGTGCTGACCAAAATGGATTCATTGTCGGGGATGTCTGGGACGACCTAGCCATTATCGAAGTGGGAAGTGAAGAAACTGGATGGAGTCTCATCGGATGCCCTCAACAAGCAGCTTTGCAAGGAGCATGCGCATCAGGAGAGTCCATCTGGGGCGGCTTTGACAATGACCGCATGTACAAGCAAAACTTCTGGGGAGCGGACGAGAACCAGATCGTATACTACGGTCTCTTCTCACCAGGAACCTACTACGGTTGGAACAACTTTACCGAAGAGGGACTGGGTTCCTTTGACCTGTCCGATTGGGCCGGTGAAACGGTGGATGTTCGATTCCGATTCCGAACTGGTTTCGAGGGTTCAACTGCAGATGATAACGAAAGCCGCTGGTCAGGACGTGATGGATTCGCTGTTGATAACCTAACCATCTGGAAGCAAAACACAGCATTCCTGCCCAACCCACAAACCCAAACAACTACCATTGGGCCACTAAATAACTTGGAACCTGGTCAAGAATACACCACTTCAATTCAGGCAAACCTGCTTAATGATACAACCTACAGAATTTCTGCTATTATCTCCAACAATGCATGGGATGAACAGTCTATCAATGACGATGCCATTGGTTTTGTCACTCCGTTCAACCTGTTTGACCCAGCCGTTGAAGGCATTGAAGGATTCCTTCCCGGAGGCTTGTATGCTGAGGGAATGTTTGACATCGGAGTAACAACGAACAACTGGGGAAACACGCCTGTTGACTTTGATATTGAAGCAACGGTCTATTCAGCAACGCCATCGGATGTAGTCTGTGGCGCCAGCAACTCTGTTTGTGAAGAAGACTTTACTGCAGATAGCGACGGATACTTGCACGAAGAAAACCAAAACCCCAAGGGCGTCATCTATGGCGAAAACTCATGTTCAACCAAGATTTTCAACAGCAACGCCTACTGGTTCGGCCACCCATGTGACACCTCCACCAACGGTTACGATGATGCATGGGCAAACGAGACATTGACCATTCCAAACATTGACCTGACCAGCATGGCAGGGGATTTCGTTTCGTTGAACTTTGAGTATTATGCTGACACGTTCTACACCACCGACCAAAGTGGAAACATTGATCCAAGCGATTACGCACTGATGATGGTGGATTATGAAAAGTCTACTTCAACAGGCTCAGAGAACTATTCTGGTCTTGTTTTTGCTCAGTGGAACGACTACAACGAGGATGGAACTTGCCAGAACGACGATGATGGAAACGGAATTGTCAACGCCTCCGAATCGATTGACTTCAGGGAACTCGACTACATTGGTGACCGAGCAAACGAAGACGGCACGGGCAACTATAACGTATTCTTCAACACAGAGGAACTTGTTAAGACAACCAGTATTGACTTGACTCACCTTTACGTCCAGAACCGTTCATCTCCAGACTCTTCACAGTGGTTCTCTGAATGTATTTCCCTACAAGGGTCGACTGTAGACATCAACTTTGAATTCCAATCTGATGAAGATGGAAGAAACGGCATAAACGACGGATTCAAAGGCGTTGGTATCAACAACATCTCATTGCAGGAATACACCTTCGTCGAAGATGCAACCTACACCATAACACGAACTGGTGTTGATGCTGAAGACGTTGATACAAGTGTGATTGCATCCCACGAATTCGTTTCAGGCGTCTATCGACTCGACGTCAAGACCATATTCGACAACGGGACTGTTGGAACCAACTGGTACAACAACAACGAACTTTCTACTGCAAACAACATTGAGCGGGTTATTTTCAATGTTGAATCTGTTGACATCACCATCGGTAGGCCGAAGAAGTTGACATGCCAAACCGACCAAACCCTACCGTGTGTTCTCCCAATCGATAGCGCATTGACACACTCTTGGGAATTCCAAGCCACCAACGGAGTGCTCGCAGGCGAGTACATCTTCTACATGGAAGTCGTTGATATGGCCGATGGAACCACAGCACATTTGGTTGATTCAGGAGCTTCCATAAGTCTGCAAAGTCAAGAAAAGACAGATGTCACGTTTACGCCATGGAACGGATGGGTTGACGGGCACACCTACAACATTAGTTTCTACGGAGAACTTACCGACGGAACACAAAAAGGAACTCCACGGTTCTTCTATGCAACCTTCGCAGACAACATTGACATTGCTATCCTTTCAGATACTTCAACGGAAACCGGAATCATCAAGGAAGATCTCGCTATCCTTGGATTGACATACACTCAATATGAGATTGGAGACTGGGACAAATACTTCGACGCTGGATGGTTCACACATTACGACAAAATCATCCTACCTATGCAGGACTTGAATGCTGCTAAGGATACCGATCAAGGTGGAGATGGATACTATCAGGCACTCGCAGACCCTGCTCAGCGAAAGACCGTCCTAACCAACTTCATGTCTGCTGGTGGAACAATTCAGGCTCACTTTGCACCGCATGGTGACCAGGTCTATGGAAAGGATTCAACCTCCCGACTTCCGTTTAACCTAGATATCAAGGAAAAGACTGATGCAGATAAACAAATCACATACGCCAAGATGGATTTGGCCGACCCGTACCATCCAATAATGGATAACGTGGCACCCAACTCTTTCCAAGGATTTACTGCTCTAGGCGACACTGTCGTTGCAAACGGCGTCATCAGCACATCAAGTGTAACTCAGAGCGAAATACCAACCGTTTGCGGTGGGGGATACATGGAAAGTGGTGGAGAATTCCAACGCATTATTCGCTCGAACGACAACATCCAGGATACGCTCCTAGGTGTTTGCAGTTATTCACAAGGAGGGCTCATCGTCACGACCATTGACGTCGCAGGAAATTCGAATCGTGCAAACGACTCAACATTCCCGCTCCTTGGTAACCTCTTGAAGTACCAAGTCACGCCCTATCCTGACGGATTTGATGATGAAGACATCACAATCAACGGAGAAGTCCCTGATAACGATCCAAATACCAACGGATACAAGGTGCGTTACATGAAGAGCAACGCTACACTCACCTTTGATTTCCTCAGCGACACTGAAGCACCTCTAGATGCAGACTGGGTTATTGATGGTCCAAACGATTGGGCTGGAAACACCCTAGCAAACGGAAACACAGGCCACACATCTGAACAGATGCCGGTAAAGAAATTCTGTAAGATTGACTTGTCATCCCTAACTAAATGTGCTCAGGGAGAAGAGTGGCACATCACGCTCTTCCTCCATGATGATGCAGGACACTCTCGCCAATTGAAAGTCACCGTACAAACCAACGATGCTGAAGCTGATGAATTCATACCAATAGCCGAAGGTGAAGTCGATATCCGAGATACATATGATGATTTCATCTCCATGGGAGAGCCTCAAACTTACCAAGGAGTGGATTATGATGAATACCGAATCGTCCTCCAAGAGGATAGTGGAGAACTGGTCGTCCACTTTGACGCAAGCAACTCATCTGACGCAGATGCTCTCACTGGAAACGGAATTGAGAGTTACGAGTGGAAGGTTCTCTACGACGCAAAATATGGCGACGATGACTACCGACTGCTTGGTGACACTTACACTCAAACTGCCGCAAGCGGTGGTTTGTGGTCTTACAAGTTCCAGAACGTCACTGTTGACGAAACTGGTTCAATTGAGAATCAAATCAAGATTGAACTAACTGTCACAGATAGTGCTGGACGTGTTTCCGAGGAATACCGAATGTATTTCGTGATTCTTGCTGAAGGCATGGGTGACGAGCCTGTAGACTTCACATGGACGCAGGAATCCCAGAATGGAACTCAATTCACCGACGATAACATTACCTTGAGTGGTGAAATTTTGAGCGGGTCTGAAGATAGCGACGTCTACATTGAAGTCGCTTTCAACAGCGGTGATTTCGACTTAGGGGGCTTCGATAAATTCGAATTGAGTAAAGACTCCCTGGGCGCTGGAAATCAACTTTGGGACAAGTCAGATAAACTTGCCAACGGAGACAACTGGGAACTTACCCTGAACTTGAAGAGCTTCTACGATAACGAAACCCCAACGTCAGTAACCATCTACCTCTTGGTGTACGAAGGTGCTGATGCAACCAAGGACGCAGACCGCATCTACCGAGAGATCACCATCAACCTCCCAATCTGTAAGGGAACTGAAATCGACCCTGCTGCAGAAGCAGCTGGTGGACGCTGGATCATGAACGACAACGACGAGTGTGAATGGTCTGGAGCATGGACATATGACCCATCTACAGGCCTTTGGGCTGATGCAACTCCCTCTGGAGACGGTACTGAAGGAGATTCAGATGGACTGGACTCAACAATGCTGATCGCTGCCGGAGGACTCCTTCTACTCATCATCGTAGGGACCCTGATGTTCATGCGCCGTGGTGGAGAAAAGGAAGATGCCTTTGGAGATATGAGTGGCGCCTTTGGCACCGATGCACTTGACCCAACAGAGCAATATGTCCAGCAACTCATCGCTCAGGGCTATCCTGAAGAGACTGCTCGTGCATTCGCTGCACAATACGTTGGTGGAGATGCCGCAGGTGCTGCCGCTCAACCAGCAGCCCAAGCTGCTGTTGCTCAACCAGCCGCCGCTCAACCAGCCGCTGGTGGATTCGACCAGGCGATTTACGAACAGTACTATCAGCAATTTGTTGGCCAAGGCTACGATGCTGCGACAGCGGCTGCCTATGCTCAGCAATATGCGGTCCAGTACGCTCAATCGCAGCAGTGATGCAGACAAGTCGCTTGAGTTCAAACCAACGCTGACACATGACGAAGGACGACCTATCGTCCGTGGCAATGGAGAAGGCTCTGAGTACGCAGAAGGTGTTCTCAAAGAGGCTGAGGAAACAACACCCTGAGTCCATCGCTTGAAAGCCATAGGTAAGGCAAGTGACCTGAGATATCCGGTGATTGCCGTCAACTACGGGTACGACAACGTGTCCTCTGCAAATCGATGTCTGATTATAGTCCGAGTTATTGAAGAAGGTTCCAATGGACCCGGTAGTGTACTGATCTCTGAGGAAAAAAAACCTCGGGCCTTTCTACAACAAAATTGGACACGTTCGGCTTAGCATTGGTTTGCTATCTCAGCAACAAACCGCCTACCTTGACGATTACCCTGCTGGAACGTAAATCACTCTTCTTCGTAAGGGCGTAGGCCCTCACTATCATCTTCCTCGACATAGTCGTCAATGAAGGAATGGTGGGCCTCAAAATCGGGGAGTCGTTGCTTCCAATTCTTTGGAAGAGATGCTCCTCTGTCAATGATTTTGAGCATGCGTTCTTGCCATGGTCTAGGTTTTCGTTGCATGATATACATGTAGAGAACAGATGTTCGAATATCTTCTTGGAGGACCGTATGACCGGTAGAGGCTTCAAAATTCATAGCCCGCAAGAGATTGAATGCAGGGCGATTGATGAGTTGGAACCAACGCTTTGCAGTCCTCATTGAAAACAGGACGATGAACAGGATGACCATCGTTGTAAGACAGAATGAACCCCATCCTTGTCCTGCAAATTGTTGCGAGAAATAAATCACGACCAAAAGAAGTGGAACCGACACCATGAGGAAAATGAAATTTTCAGACATGGGTGGTTTCTTCATTTTCTGTCGGATGGCCTCCCAACCATTGTGATGCTTCTCATATGGTCGGAAAATTTCCTTGGAGTCTTGCACGGCAGCAGCCCGAACCAAGTTCAATAGCCCGTTAATCCGAGTAAATTGAGAGGTTGGGACGTCCATGTTTTCTTCGAGAATGGCCTCCAGCCTGCGTTGAGCCTCTTCATATTCCCCCATATCAGCAAGAATTGAAGCCATTTCAACAAGAGGTGTTGCTTCATTAGGCGTGTAGTTGCGGCATTTCTGCCACCAGTGTAACGCATCGTGTAGCAAACCAAGGTCGTCGGCCATAAGTCGCCCTCCACGAAGCCACATGTCCAATCTTGTTGGGTCAAGGGCCACGATTTTTTTCACGGCAGCCAATGCTTGGGCCGCATCGAGCATGGTCATTTGTTCGCCACGGGCAGGAACGGTAGCTTCAACATAAATTGACCATGCTTCAGTGTGTTCAGGGTCAAGGGAGGTGGCGATTTTGGCCTCTTCGAGGGCTTTGGACCTATCTCCCGCATCAAGAGCTTCCAGAGCATTGAGATAATGCGTTTCTGCGCTCAAGTTGTTAACCCCCAATCAATCGTCGTATCGGTCGTTCTTCTTCGGTTGGAGGTCGTTTGGTCCCCGATTGTGAGCGTGCCCTGGGCGTTTTCCCTTTGCATGACGATAATTTGAGTCGTTGCTTTGTGGGCGTCGATTGTTATCACGACGGTCGCCGCCGCTACTGCGTCGGTCTCCACCTCGGTCTCCTCCACCGTATCCACCGCCGCCACTGCGTCGGTCTCCACCACGGTCTCCGCCACTGCGTCGGTCTCCACCTCGGTCTCCTCCGCCGTATCCACCGCCGCCACTGCGTCGGTCACCACCACGGTCTCCGCCTCGATTTCCTCCGCCGTATCCACCGCCGCCACTGCGTCGGTCTCCACCTCGGTCTCCTCCGCCGTATCCACCGCCGCCACTGCGTCGGTCTCCACCACGGTCTCCGCCTCGGTTTCCTCCGCCGTATCCACCGCCGCCACTGCGTCGGTCTCCACCACGGTCTCCACCTCGGTTTCCTCCACCGTATCCACCGCCGCCACTGCGTCGGTCTCCACCACGGTTTCCTCCACCGGATCGCCCACCACCGCCACCAGGGCGGGGTGCTTCACATCGGTTGCAGACTTGACGGAATGCGAAATTTGAGTTATTACACTCTCTGCATGTCCAATCATTATCGTTGTAAATTTCTTGCCGATTGTTTCCGCCACGTTGCTCGTATCGGCCACCATCTCGTTGTGGCCTTCGGTCCGAACGGCCTCCGTTGTCCCGAGAACCTCCACCGCCACCAGGACGTGGGGCTTCACATCGGTTGCATGCTTGCCTGAAGGCAAAGTTTGAATTTTTGCATTCTGGGCACGTCCAATCGTTATCGTTGAACGAGGAGCTTTGGTCTCTTCGGCCCCCACGGTCGCCGCGGTCATTGCGATTATCACGGCGAGAATCACCTCGACGATCATTACCACCTGAGCGGTCTCTAGAATCGCGTGAATCACGGCGGAATTTTTCTCGGTCTTGGCGTGGTTTTTTGGCCCGAATGGTAACATGAGAGCCCAAGAGGTCGTCAAGTTTGAGTTCTCGGTCAATGTGTCCGATGTGGGCCATTGGTTGATTGGTTGAACCCAAGACTCCGTCCACTTTTCCGACGTATGTTCCGTTCTCTGCAAGTACGAGAATTGCATCAAGTGATGGGGAAGACCCCTCAAAGCGAACAAGCAGGCCACCTTCGTGACTTTGTGATTCAATCGTGCCGGTGAACATGGTCTCCCCGTTCAAAACCCACAGCCTTCTCCTTTTGGTTGTGCCGGTTCATTCATCGATACGGCGACCTAGAAGAGCCGCGATACCAATCATGGACAAAACAGCGAGCATTGATAGGGATGGCAGGGCACTGTCTTCGGCCGTATCAACGATGACTGTGGTGTCTTCTTGAAGGTCCGGGAGGTTAACCCCAACGTTGAGACTTGTGCTTGCTCCAGACTCGTCTGTCGCAGTGATGATGACATCGTATGTTTCCAGTCCATTCGCCATGCATATAGCGATCGAGACATCGACACGCCAATTGATGTTGTCCTGAATAAATCCAGATGTTTCTGCCCCACAGATAGTGAGGGACAATGTAACTGCTTCAGAGTCGGGGTCATTTGCTAGGCCTATCAATTCAAATTGAATGCCGCTTGCATCCCATGTTGCATTGTTTCCATCAAAGTTGACGGCTACTGAAAGTACAGGCGCCGAGTTCGGTTTGAATACACCAAGGTCAACGATGAATGAATACGGTAGCATGTTCGAAGCCTGTACCACTCCGCCGATAGAGAAGCTTCCTGGGCGAATACCTTCCAATGTAAGCGTGATGTCGGATGGTGCACCTGCTACGGTTCCTGAAGCATCGCCTGCCGCCTCAAAGGTCCCCTGCATTGCATAAGGATAGACGATGAACTGGTCTATGAAATCTGTAGGAGTTACGGTCATCACTGCAGATTTACCATCCTCGCTTACAACTGCGGTTGAAGTGAAGAGGGTTCCAAACGTCCACATTCTGGTGTTGTTTTCGTCAGTTGCGCCAAGTGGGTCAACCGGGTGGCATGTTGCTGTTGAACTCGTTGAGCTCTCGGGTTGTGTCACAAAGAAATCTCCAAGGACATTAGTGGAAATACTCCATCCTTCTGCATCAAAAGTGCAATCAAGGGACCATCCGTCATCATCGCTGGCCCATTGGTTTCCAACCTCTGCCTCAGCGAACATGGTAGTTCCACCATTGGTTCCAATCCGTGTTCCGTTTTCGGGGACAGCACTGGTCCAGACAGGAACATCGTTCACCTCAGGGACTTCGGTTGTGAAGTCCATGAAGATATTACAAATCAAGTCCCATTGAGTCCGGTCAAAGGACACCAATTGTGTCAGTTGAAGTGCGCCGTCGGGTAAGTATGTGGATGAAGGTGTACCGATGTTATCGCAGGTGTCGCCGCTATCAGGAGCGTTGTCTGTTGTTCGGAAATCATACATTCGCAGTCCTGACAACACCGGGAAGGTGACCACCAATGCTGCATTGCTCATGTTGGTGATGTTGAGGCCGATGGTGAAATTTGAAACTCCTTGGTTGTTGAGTTGGTCCCAACGAACGTTGTTACTTTGTCCGTCAGCCAAACCAAGACTGATTTCCATGTCATCAGTTACCGAAACTGGAACCTCTTTACAGTCCTGTGCAGCACCAAAATTCGTACAGGTTCGAGCCTCTTGGTGTTCTTGAGGAACGAGATTCACTTCATCCAAACCGATTCCATCTTCTACGAATTCAAAATCATTCCAGTCCACTCCACCGGAGTGAGGAGTTCCTTCACGCATTCCGAGACGAGTTTCCATGTCAGCGATGCACTTTGGGCCAATGCTCCGTACTGCATCTCGCTCGTCGGTGCTGATCCAGTCGTTTCCACCGCCTGGCAGACCTTCGAATAAACCGTCAAGGTTGTCTCGTACGATAGGGGAGTTGGATCCGTTCACCCATGCATTAGCAAACATATCGCCGGTTGCCCAGTCATCAAACACTTCAAGTTCAAACAGAGCAAAATCGTACTCAAAGAGGTCTTCAAAGGTGTATCCACTGCAATCAACATCCAATGTATCTTGCCGCCCTTCAGCGTTCATGGGGTCGGATTCATCGCTAAGATTGGTGCTCATTGCGGGCCCCATCACACTGGAAATCATCAAGAAAACAAGCGTTAGGGAGGTCAGATGAAGCGCTGAGAATAGGCGTGTCATGCTACCCCGTGTACTTTGGACTTCATAGACAATTGCCTTTCATCCATCACGGAACAAGGCCTTCCATGCGCCGATGGAGCATCCACCACGGTACAATTGTCCATACCGCAGCGCCGAACCAAGCCTGCCATGCTGAAATCCCTCTGTCAACGGTAGGGAGTTGCGTCTCAAGCAAGTGATGGTAAACACCGTTGGGTGAGAGGAGGTCGAGTGCACCTTCAAGCGCTACCCATGTCGGGTCGTTAGACTCACCAATGGCAACTCCAGAGGCGTAGGCCACCATAGTGGTCACCAACGCCCAAAGGAACGTGAAGAAAAACCACACCCCGATTCCGAAGGCAACGGCTGTTCCTTGTTCTTTGGCCGAGGTAGATGCGAGAAGTGCAAAAAGCGTGTACCAAAGAAGAATAAGACCTGTAGAGAGTAGATACACCAGCGTTTCAACCACACTTGGCCATTCTGACATTCGGTATCTGACGATAACAAGGCATACCAGCATCAAGGCGTAAACAGGGAGCGCGATGGCTTGCCAGTGTCCTAAAATCAACGCCGTTGCTTGATGCTTACGGGGCATTGGTTGAGCAAGGCGTATCTCAAGCATTCCGCTAGAGCGGTCACGGCTGATGCCATCGAAGGATAACAATACCGCGCACATCGTTGCCCCAAATACCACCCCTAGGGACGCATAGAACAGAACCTCCATCGGTGTTGAGGGTTGGTGACCTCCTGGAAGAAGAATTTCAGGATCGGAGAAGCCCCACGCCATCCCTGGAAGGAAAAGTATGAGAATCGGGAGCATGATCTTCAAGCGGATTCCAAACAATTGACGGTCGCGAATGCGTTGACTCATGCGCCATATACGGCCCCGGTCACTCATCTTCCTCAACCTCCGAAACACGCATTGGAAGCATTGCTGAAGAGCCTACCTCCAAAGAAATATCTTCAACCTCCATGCCGGTTGCAGCACAGAGCAATTCAACTAAATTCGGAGCAACCGGCGACCAAGAGGTGACGGTTGCAGAAGCCATGAGTGAATGCAGTACTGCTTCAGCTTGTCCGCGGAAAACGAAGGACCATTCGTTCTCATCGCCCTCAAAATCAAGATGTTCATGCTCAATATCAGAGAGTAGGGAGGCGATATCTATCGCACCCTTGCCCTGAATCCGGTACCGATTTGAGAGGTTGAGACGGCGCTCTACTTCCTCCAAGTTTCCTTCATCCAATAACTGACCGCGATGCAAGAGAGCGATTCGGTCGATGAGTTGGTCCAACTGAGCAACCATATGCGATGAAATAACTACGGCCACTCCTTTGCTTGCAAGACGTTTGACAAGTTGAGTAAAGGCTTCAGCAGCCACCGGGTCAAGGCCGTTAAACGGTTCATCCAAAAGAAGTACTTTTGGAGAACCAAGAAGAGCCGCAGCGATAGAGAGCCGCTGACGCATACCCTGGCTTAGATTGTCTAATTGCTCATCTTTACGAAGATTTAGCCCGACCAAATCAAGCAATCCCTCGATTCGTTTACTGGGAGTATTACGCATGTCGCCGATGGCTTCCAGCGCCTCTCGGACGGTTTGAGCACCCTGCCATCGCACCTGTTCGGGCATGTGGCCAACCCATTGCCGTAAATCATCGACATGTTTCGCTTCGGTCGATGAGAAACGAGCACTTACCGTTCCGGCTTGCAAAGGAAGAATCCCCGCCATCATTCGCATCAATGTTGTTTTCCCAGCCCCATTTGGCCCGACAAGCCCTAACACACATCCAGAATAGATGTCCAAATTGAGGCCAACAATCCCTGGTCCTTTCACCTTCTTCCAAGGACGAGGTAGGGTCGGAACCGAAATCATATGGCGGTGCTCAGCGTTGGCGAACGTGAGAAGAGGTTCCGCCATGGTCTGGCTTAAGCGAAACCCTTGCATCAACCTTGGGACGACCCAAACCCTCATGGTACTCTGTTGAGTCATGAGAGCGAAGTGTATGGTCTGGCAAGGTTTTGTTCATTCGTTGCTTCCGCTTTTAGGAGGTGGAGCTGCCCTCTACATCCTCAACCGTAGAGTTCCTCAAGAACCACCCGTGCATTGGACCCACCCCATTGGCCGTAACGGCGTGATTATGGCCGTCATGTTTACAATTTTACTTTGGATTGTCCCCTATGGAATTCTATTGCTACTGCCGGTGATGCTGATACTTACTGCATTGAGTCCTGCGGGAAGAACGGAGTGGCGCGAGCATCGCAAACCTCGTCTTATTGCTCTCTTTCTCTGCCTTTTGATGTTCGCAGGTGGAGGTATGCTTCCTGTTTCAACGCCTTCTGCTCCCGAAGAATGGGGCCAACCTACGTTTTTGGAGAACCCTGATGCGCCGTTGTATCCAGCCAGTGAACAGTACACTTGGCTCATGCCTTCACTTGAAATCGTTCAATCCCTAACCGTTCGTATGCCGCATCAAACGGGAAGTTTCGGCGGAGAGGCTTCGACGTTCAACATCGCTTTTTCGCTGGGTGTTGAATCGTCTCGGATGCAACAATCCATTGCGCTGCTGGATGAGCAAATACCCTTTGTCCGACTAGATCCGAGCGAAGTAGAGCTGGAGCCTGTTGCAGCCCCAAACACCCACCGATACATTGGAGGGGATGCTGATGTTACTCTTGAGGTTCGTTTGTTCACCGTCAAATCCCTCATTTCAACATCTAAGGAAGGACTCAAGGTAGGTGAAGTCGTTTGTGTAGGTTCTGCATCACCTGGGGGGCAGATGGACATGCTCGTCGTTGTTCGCCCTCTAGGGCATACTTCAATCACGAACGACCGCTACGCCGAAACCTACACGCTTACGTGGTATCAAAATCTCTAATCTGTAAACTCGTATAGGATGCGTTTTGGAACGGGAACTTAGCCCAACTTCATGACGATGCCTTCTTCGAGCAACAACTTGCGTTTGGTTTCGATACCGCCTGCTCCACTGTATCCACCCAGCCCTCCATCCGTTCGTATCACACGGTGACATGGAATGGTCACTGGATAGGGGTTTTTGCCGCACGCATTGGCTACTGCGCGCACTGAATTCGGTCGGCCTATCAGAGCTGCAAGTTCCTTGTAAGTACGAACTTCACCTCTTGGAATCGTCTTCAGTGCTTCCCATACCAGAAGTTGAAACGTTGTTCCAATCAACTCAGGGTGAGCGCTCATGATTGCTAACCAAAGGCACAGGTCTTAGCGGTTTCCTGTATGTGGCGAGTGCTTTGTAGGAGCATCTTAGCGAATTCACTTTCACTTTCATTACCCTCGGAGTAGGGTCTAAGAAAACATACTCGTCCTTATCGGCTGATTCAAAGAAATGGGTCGAACCGTTCCAACTTGGCGTAACAGAATTGAATCAGAAATGACATCGCTTGAGCCCTTTCGTAGGGCGTTAAACTCGGGTGATAAAATTCTCTTTGATGAATTGCTGAACGGCGTCCGTAAACGACGCACGGCCGGTGGAATGTTGCCTGCACATGATGCATGGAAGCCGATGCTATTGTCCATGCTCATTGAATGCCATTCTCGCATCACAGAATTGGAACAACTGCTTGAAAAAACCTCAGAAGTGTGATGCTGTGGACGGGTGGATTATCGATGCACAACTTGGTGATGATGGCATCACCATGGACGTCTGGATGTTTGTAGAACGAAGCGGAGTTCAGCGAATCATCATACCGTGGGCGGCTGCAATTCATGTTCATGCCACAAAACAGCGACTTGAGCATCTCATGAACTGGCTTGAATGTGCTGAGATCACACAACGGTTCGCAGTGGGTTCAATGCGATACATTCGGAGACGGCTTTCCCTTGACCAGTATGAGATGCATGACGTATTGGAAATTGGAATGGCGGACAACCGGCTGATCCGTAGTCTTGCGGAACATATTGAATCGAGAGGTGATTATCATCGCTACACGCTTTATTCAGTTGACGCACACCTCGCCCAACGTTTCTTTGTGGAATACCATGTTGCTCCGTTTCAGTATGTGAAATGGGACGGCATCTGTTTTAGCCCGCTTGAAGAGAATGGGGCATGGCCGGAATTGAAACAGATGGAAATGGAATTTTGCTACGAGGATTCAAACGGATTTGACACCCTAGATTCACGGCTTGAAGAAGTCGTATTGAAGACAGGCATTGTTGGGGGGACCTCCGAACAAATTCACAGCATCCGCATCAAAAACAATACGTCGGACGGTGCTTTTGTTCAGGCATTGCAACACGCAATCAAAGACGTCAATCCCGACCTTGTCCTGACTCAGGGGGGCGATTCACTCCATCTCTCTGTCCTTCAACGACTCAGTGATGCTGCAAAAACACCCCTGTCATTGAGCAGAAAACCATCTCGATTGGAAGCACGTACCGCTTCTCGAACCGTTCATTCCTACGGCCAAGTGAAGCGAAAGGACGGTTACTTTCCGATGCATGGTCGCATGCATATTGACCTTCGTTCCAGTTTTATCGTTCGTGAAGGTGGTCTTCTCGGACTGTTTGAACTGGCCCGTCATTCAAGGCAATCCCCTCAAGACATTTCTCGGCTTTCACCAGGCTCAGTCATCAGCGCAATACAAATTCGAACGGCGATGGAAGATGGAGTCTTGGTTCCATGGAAGAAGAACCGTCCTGAAGATACCAAGACTGCATGGGAATTGATGATGGCAGACCGAGGTGGATTGTATCTTGACAGCAAGGCTGGATTCTATACCGACGTTGTAGAGCTTGATTTCGCAAGCCTCTTTCCAAACATCATTGCAACCAGAAATATCTCTCCTGAAACACTCAACTGCGCCTGTTGTCAACCCTCAAAGGTCGACCTCAAAGCCGACCATCTGCTCCCTCTCAATGTTGAGTTAGCGCGTAAAGAGTTCAGACGACGTCACCTTGACGAAAACATCGGAACTGGGCTCTTTCCTGTCACACATTCATGGGCCCTTCCTGTCCCGGGCCTAAGTTCTCACACCTGCGGTCGCGTTCACGGGTTTCTCGGTAGAGTTGTGGCTCCAATCATCGAGCGACGGGGGCAATTGAAGAACCATGTTGTCACCAAAGGTGACGCCATTGACAAACAACAAAATGCGCTGAAGTGGTTACTAGTAACCTGCTTTGGCTACACGGGTTACAAAAATGCGCGGTTCGGTAGAATTGAAGCCCATGAAGCAATATGCGCTTGGTCAAGGGAGATTCTTCTGCAAACAATCGCTATGGCTGAAGACGAAGGTTGGACGGTACTCCACGCCATTGTGGATTGCGTTTGGATTGAAAATAAAGCCATCACCGACCGTGAAGAAAAACGCCGCTTAGCATTGGATTTCGCGCGGCGGGTGACCCAAGAAATCGGCATCCCTCTGGAATACGAAGACATGTATCACTTCATTGGCTTCCTTCCCAGTCGGATGCACGGTGCGGGGTCTCTCACGAAATACTGGGCCTACGGTGACAATGGATTGAAAATGCGCGGCATTGAGTCCCGTCAACATTCAACCTGCCAATGGGTGAAGTCGCTCCAAAACATGGCCTTTGAGATTCTTATTGACTGTATTCGAGACGGTATTGACATCCACAGTCGGGGCGTTCAAAACACCATATCAAGCATGCTGCACAACGAGTTAGGGAGACTTGAACGAAACGGTATTGACATGGAAGACTTAGTGGTTAAACGCAGAGTGAGCAAAACCATCGACCAATTCACCGTATCAACATTAACGCATGCAGCACTGCTACGAGCCGCTCAGCTCGGGCATGAGATACATCCGGGAGGTAAGGTGAAATTTGTGGTACTAAAGACCCGAGGGGAAGACCCCACCGAGCGGGTGATTTTGTTAGAAGAACTGCCTCGAACTGCAAAGACTGATGTGAATGTTGACCATAAGCACTACAGAGAACTTGCGAGAAGAGCAATTTGGGCGATTCTCGCTCCTTTTGGATGGTCCGATGAGGAAATTCGCGTTGGACTGAAAGCCGCTACTCTGTTTGACTTTGCATCCACTGACGAACCGTTCAATTCAGCAACGTGAACCGGTCTTTTTCCTCTTCCACACCCCGATTGTGTACGAGTTCATGATGCAAAATCCGACTGAACGATTCCTCAAGAGTTTCCTGCTCAACCGCTTCTTTGCGAAAACCTGAACTCCCGCTAGGGAGATGCAAAAGCCACATTTTCTTTGACCCGCGAACGCGTTCAACGCGTCCGAGAAGGCGTTGATTGCACCGTCGCTCTACGGCTTGAAGCAAGGTTGAATGGCGCTTTGAATGCGGCTTTGACTCGGTGATCACGACGACTGAAATATTGTGCTTAACCGCGACATGATTGAGATGGTCCATACATCTTCGGAGTAAGGTACGAGCCTCTCGTTCCTTGACCTGTGGGTCAAGATGCATGGTGATGGGTCCGTCAACAACAACAAAGCGAGCTCCGGTAATTTTCAATTCACCATCAAGCCGTTCAATTAACGATGCAAATTGATGAACGGTAAATCCGCGACCGACAAACAGGTTCCGTAGCAAATTATTGGATTCGGGTACGCTCTCAGGAATGCATCGCAGTACACGGGCTGGGTTGAAACGAGTCGCTCCGTCAATCCAATGAACGAACTCCCCCGCCATCAGAGCGAGAGCAGCCCATGCCTCTGCGTAAACACGCATGGATTTACCTGACCTTCCTGCGCCACTCAACTGATAGACGCCCCCCCTACGAGGAGCAATACGAGTTTCATCGATTTCAGCGTCAAGTCTTCTCAGTGCACGCTTGCCGCTCATGATGCTGTTGCCGCGAGGAGCATGACTATGTTTGAGCAGACGCTTTGATTGAAAGTGAAAATGAAGAACGGACAGAAGCGTTTCTATTCATTCCCGCTTCCATGAGCCCGCAGAATAACGGTAGACGATGGGGACACCTGTCGGGACTTCAAGACCCAGAACTTCTTCCTTGGAGAGGCCGTCAAGATGCATGATAATACTGCGAAGTGAATTTCCATGGGCGGCGATGAAGAGGTTTTTTCCAGCCTCAATAGCCGGCATCAAGGTTTGTTCAAGATAGGGAATGGTGCGCTCGGCTGTGAGTTCAAGTGATTCACCGTTGGGTGGAGGCACATCGAATGAACGACGCCAAACATGAACTTGCTCCGCACCATATTGCTCTCGTGTCTCATCTTTGTCCAGACCTTGAAGGTCTCCGTACATGCGCTCGTTCAACTGCCATGCGGCGTGAACAGGAAGGATGCTGTCTTTGGCTGCGTCACCTCGGATTTGTGACCATTGACGCATACGAGCCTCGTTCTCTGAAAGGCCTTCTTCCATCTCTTGGCTGTATTGGAACACGGGAGTTCGTCCGCTGTTGTGTTCAGACATAGCGATCATGGCGGTCATTTGAGCCCGAATGAGCATGGAAACATGAACCTCATCGATTGGCAGGTGAGCAATTGCCTTCCCACCTTCACGGGCTTCATCGATTCCTTTGATTGAAAGTGGAACGTCAACCCAGCCGGTGAAAAAACCAGCAGCGTTCCACATGGATTGGCCGTGACGCATCAGGATGAGCAATGACATGGAGGTGCCTCAGTTCGTCCACGAGCAGGCAGGGCATGAAGGTGGCGCTTAACCAAGCAGCCATGGAACGAATGCGAGAACAACCAGTGGGAATACTCCCATGATGAGATCTCTTGTGAAAAGGACAAGAAGGGTCTTTGATTGTGTATTGGTCCGCTCCTCAAATTCTTTTTGAAGTCGTTTATCAACAACATCTGAGAACTTACCGGCGCTAATTTTTCCAACTTCAATCGCAGCACCCATCGCTACACTGCTCAACAATCCCGCTGGAGTTAATTTGCGAGTCAGAAAGGCTCTTCCCGCCCAAACCTTGAGTGAACTCTTCGCCACTTCCATACCTGTATCATTCACTTCCTCCTTGGTCACGGGTTTGTTTTTCTGACGACCAGAAATCTTTCGGAGCCAAGCTCTTGCTTTGAGTCCTGTATCAGCAACCTTACGCAATTTTGAGACATCTTGACGAAGCACCGCTGTCAACATACGACGAACGCGCGCGACACGATAAAAATCCATAACGATCCAAAAGAAGAGAGCCATAAGTAAGAGGGTCCCGCCGAGATTTGTTACTTCAGACCAAGACTGCCATCCAATAGGATCGATGAATAAACGTAGTCCTAGGACCAACATGGGCGGGATCATAAACGCAAAAATCTCATTGAACACGAGAAGCCCCATTCCCTTGACAGGAAGGGTACGTAACTGTTTGAGAGCCCAACCTGCGTGTGGTGAAAGTTTGTTGATGACTTGGCGCATAGGCTTTGCGAGAATAACGAGGCGGAACACAAAAGGCAGCCAGAGAATAAACAGCACATATGCATCCCAGGGGCCCGCAGGGGGGATTTCTGGGATTTGTATCGGTCCTGCTGACATCCTGCTTCGTAGGGACATCGAGGCTTAGGCCTTGAACCAAACGCAACGATTGGTCAGTACTTCATGAGATTGAATGCTCCACCGAAGCGCTCATGTCCCCCCGACATCTCGCCTGACCATGGTCTTCACACACAACATGGCGGATTGGCTCGGGTTT
>ENA-ORDA01000021-ORDA01000021.1-marine-metagenome-genome-assembly--contig:-NODE-21-length-145384-cov-4.377614_pt1 | contig 145384 bp, 118 predicted proteins | sample MGYA00237778_ERZ508506 | MGnify/ENA primary metagenome ERZ508506 (study PRJEB26177, sample SAMN06267891) | marine metagenome | isolation source: Monterey Bay, California, USA | place: Pacific...
CTCCCGAGTCTCAAGGACACGTGATTTCCAGTCACGCGCAATACCAGGCTATGCGATCTCGGCGGCAGCCCGACGACAAGCATCGCATGTTTAACCGAAACGGTCGTAATCAACTAGTTTCAATTCCGAATCGATTATATCACAACGGCAGGTCGCCACGGATACGCCACCATGGCTTAGCGGTATAGCACCTCATTGGTAATGAGGAGGTCGCGAGTTCAATTCTCGCTGGTGGCTCCATCACGATCTTACGTGAGATTTGAGTTTAGATTCGATATTTTGGGAATGACTTGTTGTCGCAGAGTTCATAGGTTGCATCGAACCCGTAGGGTTCGTAGTGTGAGCCATGTCAAGCAGGAAAACTTTCCTTTCGCTTTTTCTTTCAATACTAATGTTCAGCAATGTTGCTGCTGCCGCAACTAGTGTTTGGAATGGTCCATCTGGCCTAGCCGGTGCCACTCGAAATATCTCAGATTCGTTTGAAGTTCCAGGTAATGCCACTGTAATCGATGCATGGCTGCATGTCGATGAAAGTGGATACTTGGAGGATGGATCAGGCATTACTTGGTCTGGCGAAGATGTTCCAAGTAATTTCAGTGCAGGTCAATTCGATGATGCGTTAATGGGTAAATTCGATGGAGCTATGTCATTGGCGCCAGATAGTGCAATTTCCAATGTTGATACTTTCAATTCAGCTACTTTGCAACTACCTTCGGCTTGGACACAAACCGGGACTCTTTGGGAAGCTGTAAATCCTACTGGGCTGGGTGGTACAGTGGCAGGCTCAACCAGAACTTTAGCACATGGATTCGTTCCTGCTGCAGCGGCAGACGGTGGCGTAGTTGCTGGAACCTTACCGGGTCAAGCGCTTGCCTCCGGTTCATCTGGTGCATTGGCTGCTCCTCAATTCAGCATACCTCAACCGATCAGCAATTTCAATTTCACATTCGCACACTGGCATCACCTTGATGTCAAAGACGGCGCATGGGTTGAGTACAAATTAGACAATGGTAACTGGACCTATCTTGAACCAGCAGGTGGTTATCCATCCACAATTTCAACAAATGCTTCCGTTCCAATCGGGGCGAATGGTAGTGGTTTTGGAGTGTTTGGAGATGGCAACCATAGTTCATGGACAAGTTCCACATTCAATCTTGATAATCTAACTGGAATAAGCAACGCATCTCAAATGCAATTCAGATTCCAAGTATGGACAGACAGCAATAACACATTGCGCCCGGGATGGTTCATTGATGACTTTGAAATAACAAATGTTGGGAATTCGATTGGTGTTTGGCACCACGGATGTTACTCACAGACAACTTCAAATTGTTTTTACAGCAACAACGCTCAAGGTGCTATGGAAAGCGAAATCAACCTCTCTGCTTCAACAGCAGGAGCAAAAGTCATCACAAGATTGGAATTCGATCTTGAAGGTTCAAGCTACGATAATTTCTGTGTAGAACTCTCAACCAATAATGGAACCACTTGGACCGATATCTCATCATCATCCACTTCCACAGCAACATCTTGTCGCTCAAGAACTGGTGCTATACCTGGAAGTGGATACACACTTCCTAACGGAAATACAGTTGTGGATGATTCTGGTGGTTATGTGGAACTTGAGTTCGCCATTCCTGCCTCAATGATCGGTTCAACAGCATCTTCTAAGATTCGTTACGTTGTCCAAACCGATAGTTCAGTTCAGTACGGCACTCCACAGGATACAAAAGAAGGATTGTCGGTAAGTTGGTTCAAAGTTGTAAATTCAGGAACAGCAGTCTATACGAAATTACTCTCAACCTCCTCATCAGCCACTCACTACGGAATAAGCGGCTCTGCAGATGATTGGTCGTTCTTGCAGATTGGAAGTGGCGGTCTTTCAATATCCTACAGTTTGGAAGATTCTTCTGCTCTACCTCCTGGTGGTTGGAGTACAAGTAATGCAGCTGGGCAAACCGGTTGGGAGTTCGGATCTTTATGTTCGACTTTCACAGACGGTCCATCTTCATTCCCGAGTGCTAGTCTTGGGTTCGGTACTAACCTATGTGGAGATTATGATTCAAGTTCTGATAATTCCTTGATCTCACCAAACTACTTCGTACCTTTAGGTGCAAGTGCAAGATTTGTTTGGAAACATTGGATGTGTTCTGAAGATACATATGACGGTGGTATCCTGTATTACTCAGTAAATGGCGGTGCATGGACTCAGGCGTATGTCAATTATGCGAACGGTACTAACTGGTATGATGGGTCGATTACTTGGGGTACATATAGCGGAACAGAAGTATGGGATGGGCGACAATATGTGGCAGCATCGGGTTCATTTTCATGCACCAGTTCTGCTAATATTCCATGGCTTGATATGGCGTATGATGTTTCCAACTTGTCAGGTAACAACGTGTCTTTCAAATTCCGCCAGGTTGGAGATTCTGCTGTCAATGAACCAGGTTGGTATGTAGACAATATCGGATTAGAAGTCGACTGGTTCGAAACCGAAGGGTCTTGGACTAGTCCTGCAATTTCAACACATGATTTAGGTAATGGTTTCGTAGATGCAGATATTGTTCTTCCAAACAATACTTGGTATGGAGTGAATGTTTTAGACGCTTCTGGGCAGGTCATTAATGGGCATGATAATATGAGTTTGCCGTTATCGTTAGCAAGCATCGATCGTGATGCTAATCCAGACATTCAAATCGAAATAATGATGGGGACAGATGACGAGTACTACACTCCACTGGTTCGTGAATTATCAGTTGGTGCGACTAGATATTTAGGTGATGGAAATGGTTGGAACATTCCTTCCTCAATCACCCGGTTATCGAATGGTACTTGGGAAAATAATGGTGGCGGTACACAAGTAATTACTGGCCAGTCAGGTTATTCTTCTAGGCCGATTTCATCAGCAATGGTGACAGGGAACTTCTCCCAGACAACCGCATCACTGATTACAGTTGGAACACAAACAGTATCTGCTACAACTGCTAATTCTGTGCTTAACTTAGGTGACATGAGAACATATGTTAGCCCGAAGGTATCAATGGCTCCAGGGGCTATGATTAAATCGCTAGCTTTCAGAGGTAATTTCGCTCAACCTGCACATGATGCTTCCATAGACTTGGCAGATGATGGTGTCATCGATTGGTCATTCGCTTCTTCTCCTTCATATGGGTCATATGGATGGCAGACTCGGACTGATTCAACAACAACATCTCACTCCATGGGCGTAGTTGGCAATGATACATTATCTGTAATGATTCCAGAATCGGCAAACATTCACAGTTTACTTCTGGGAATTACTCCAAGTGGGGACACAGATCCTTTGACAATTTCGAGTGGAGGCAATTCATTCTACCAACTATCATCTTACAATTGGTCAACATCTGTAATTTCAATATCCAATCCCCAGTTATCTGCATCTGGTACTCATGTGGACCCAAGTGGAAGAAACTGGTCTATGATTGACATTAATCTAAACTCGTCTCCTACGACATCCTACACCATTGGCTCATTCGCTATTGGTTACAATCTGTTTGAGAACGTATCTGGGCTTGGCCAGACTGTCAAAACATATCATGAAATAAACTCAAATAATGGGTTAGAAACTATTGTTGATGTTCCTCTAACTTGGCAATCCGCTGCAGGTGGAGTCTCTATTGACGGTGGCGTATATCATGAAAACATGATAACAAACCATCCATTCAATGTGCCAGGAACATGGTATCCAAACCATTTGGTTCAAGGGTTTACTACTCAGCATCATCATTTACTAGGTAACGAAAACATACACGAAATACACTTGATTGGTTTGGATTCTTCTGGAGACAGTGTCAATATTGTTCTTAGCGATATTCAATCAGGTGGTACATTTACTCAGGCTAGCGGATTTGGAATGTTAGAACTAAACAATAACTCCTCGGTTAGTGAAATAGGTGGTAGGATAGTTGTTGATTGGCTATTCGAAGTTGATTGGGATTGGAACGATTCACAATCAATTAGTTGGTCTGCACAAGGTTATGATGAGAACGGTGAAGGCCTATCTCCTGCAACAGCCCAATCTGGCGGTGTAGCAACTCAGGCAAGCGAGAATGACCTTCAAGTTGATTCTTGGCAAGTGTCAGATCTATTCGGACATGATTTGTCTGACATGTTTTCACCAGCATATCCATTCTGGGCTAAATCCGGTAGCCAAGTTTCAGTTTCTGGAACTGTTAGATTCGAAAATACTCTCGACATGCGCCCTAATGTGGATGATTTCATTGTGGCAGTCGATATTGATGGTGTTGACGTTATCCTTAATTCAACATCAGATGGTCAATGGACAGGTCTAGTGACTCTTCCTAACGACACATCTCAAGCAAATATCACTCCGTATGTATTCAGAGCTGGACCGATTACTGGAGCAAACGGGGCTGAAGATACAACTTTGACAACCCCTGTCAACATTCTTCTTGATGGTGATTCACCTTGGGCTTCTAATCTTCAAATCAACAACGGTCAGAGATTATTGGCGGCAGATGGGTTCACTTGGGATCCTTCATCAACACTTTCGCTTCAAGTTACAGTTACAGATAACCAAGCCTTGGGTGACAAACTAACTATGCATTACTGGAGGGAAGTAATGGATGACTCGAATGGTGATGGTCAAGCCGATGAATCAGAGTACCAAACAATGTTCGAAAATTTACCAGAGGGGATCTCAGGTGAAAGAACTCTAACATACAGTGGTATCGATGTTTCTGGTCTGGATATGAACGCTCTATTCTCAGTTTACTTTACTGGCACTGATTATGCTGGTCATCAATTGATGTATGGTGGAGATGCAGGTGTCGACAATGATATGGCCACTCTCATTATTGCAGTCAATGAGCCAACTGAAATTCCTTCTGCAAGTTTGAGTTTGAATACTGTTAATGAACAACTGATGGCAGGGCAAATGCATACTCTTTCGATGAATATAGATGATGCTAATGGTGTCAACTCTGTTGACTTAGTAACTGTAAAGTTGTTAGGGGCAGATGAGGATGAAGTCGGTGTTATGAATTGGGAGCCGCGCAATGGGGCAATGTATGCAGATGAATTGTCTCAACTGACCTTACATGATGTCAGAGTAACCGAAGAAGGTGCTTATTCTCTTGTCGAATGGGATTTCACTCTCGATTGGGATTTCGATGAAAACCAAATCTCTGAGTATGCACTTCCTGGAATCGTTGTTTTCGATGACGATGACTTGAATCCGGTTGTGCTGATGACTAATCTTGGCTCGATAAGATGGCAATTAGACAATAATTTGCAAGTTGTTGTAGATGGTATGGATGATAACACTCCTCCGATTTCAGCAAGTTCATCCAACCATATCTATGTTCAGCCAGGAGACGACTTGACTTTCTCCGGTACAGTGGTGTTCGAGAAGTCTGGTGCTCAGTTGTCGACTCTGCCAGGACAAGGCTTGGAAATTGCAGTGTCTACCATTTACGGTTCAGAAACAATTCAATCATACGCTGAAGTAGGCGAGAATGGTACTTGGGATGCCGGATTGATATTGCCTTCTCGGTCACTAGTCGAAAACATTCTAGTTGTGGATTATTACATCACAGGTGTACCAGCACCTGGTGAAGATAGTAGTGAAGTGCAAACCTCGATCACTGTGGATGAAACATCACCAATGGTCCAATTCTCTTCAGTCCCATTATCTTTGGATGACTACGATTTGGAAGTTCTGCAGTTCGCAATTCAGATTACTGAAGTTGGCGGAATGCCTGAAGGTGACCTCTTAGTGAATTGGGCTTTCTTGAGAAATAGCGTTATCATGGCTAATGGTCAATCTAGTTCTCCTATACCATACATTTCAAACAACTCTGGCAGTTGGTCCTATGTCGGAGGTATCGATTTCACCGAGGGCGTCAATGTAAGCCTGGAAGATGGTGATGAATTAATCTGGTGGATTGACGTAGTCGATAGAGCAGGTAATACTGCTACTGGAACGGGTATGTCATTGATAGATGCTATGAATACCGACTTCACTGTTCTTTCTTTTGATGTAACAGTAACTAATATCGAAATCTCACTTGCAGATGGTAAAGCACCTCGTGGTAATGAAGTAGTTGAAGGGACAGAGCTTGGAGTGATTGTGCATGTTCGCAATCTAGGGACGAAAACAGGAACAGTTACGATTTCACTAATGGAAGATATGGGCGAATCTCGAAGTTGGCTATCACACGGTGACATGGAGCTATCTCTTTCACCTGGTCAATCATTACACACTATTCCTATGTTGTATGAGACGCACGGTGCAGGTCAACAGAACCTCTACGTAAATGTCACAGGTATGGATAGTTGGGTTGAAAACTCGGTTCTTCCACATTGTTATGCGGTACAGGATAACGCTACTTGTGGTTTGAATGTAGAATCCGACATGCCGCGTGTAATTAGTCAGGATGATGCAAAATCCGGATTGGATGGACTAAGTGCATTCAACATTATACTCGTACTATTACTGATCGGCGCTGCATTCGCAATCGTTGTATTAATGCGACGTGACAACTCTGATGAGAGTATATTCTATGACGATGATGAGTGGGAAGATGAAGAGGATACTATCACTTCCAAGATAACACCAGACATTCCAACAGTTGTGTCAGAAAGCCAAGATGTCGAGACTGTAGCTATGGCCCTTGATGGAAGAGGTGACATTACGAAAGAAGCAACAGTCGAAACCGTGGTTCTACCCACTCTAGAGGCGCCAACTCAGCCCGAGCCTACTGTTGAGGAAAAGAGCAGAAAACCAGTAAAGCGCAAGAAGAAGAGCCCTGCTGATATAGAGAAACAGAAGGAGGAAAGGTTGGCCAAGAAGGAAAAGAGGGCAGCAAAGACAGCGGAGTTGATGGAGTTGGATATAGGAGACTTGACCAGAATGGCCGACGCTGAGGGTGTTCCGTCCTCTGGTACCAAGGAAGAAATCATCAAGCGCTTGGTCAAGTAAGGTTGGCAAACGCGCGTCTCTGAGTGTATTAGTACCGAAATCCATTAAAGCCTGTTTTTACGATTGGGTACTAGGGAGCAAGTCTTCCTAGATGGGATTGGCATGAATACTACAAGCGAAAGCAGGGATACCGCAGCACGGGTCCGTGATTTACAAGAGCAAGTTGACGACCTGAAAGAATTGGTAAATACCTTACTTTCCGTAATATGTGAAGAGCCAGATGGTGTTTCATCAGGAGCTGCTCCATCATACGGGCAACCTAAGATGAATTACTGCATGTGATCAGCCTTTGATTACGGCAAGTGGTAACATTCTCGCTATTGGCTTGGTTAATCCAGCCGAATTTGATAATGCTATGACTTCATCTACGTCTTTGTAAGCAGCAGGTGCTTCTTCTGACATGATGTTAGGTGTATTTGCATGTACCCTTATTCCTTTAGATTCTAAATCACGCTTCAATGCTTTTCCATCGATAGTCTTCTTTGCCTCAGACCTAGATAGTAATCTTCCTGCTCCGTGGCAAGAAGAAGAGAATGCACGATTTCCTTGCTTACCTTCGAGTAACCAAGAACCTGTTCCCATGTCGCCAGGTACTAACACTGGTTGGCCAGGCATTGCTCTAGTGGCTCCCTTTCTATGCACTGTACAGGTGCATTTCTGGCCATTTATTTCATGTTCCTCAATCTTAGCAATGTTGTGGCTAACATCGTATAATAATCGGGTGTCGACCTCAAACTCTGCGGCTAGTGCATTGCGTAATCTGTGAGTTAAAGCGCTACGGTTTGCAAATGCAAAATTAGCAGCACCGTTCATTGCATCGAGATATTCCTGACCTTCTCTACTGTGAATTGGAGCAGCAGCTAATTGCCTGTCTTGGATTTCAAATCCCCAATCATCATTATGCCAAACGCCATCCCGGTTTCGGTATTTATCTTCTAGAGTTCTAACATGGTCCGTACAAACTTGATGCCCCAATCCTCTACTTCCTGAATGAATCATGCAAACTACTTGCCCTTCGAATAAATTATGAGGATTTCCTTCTTCAACAGATTGAACAGTTTGCAACTCTAAGAAATGGTTTCCTGAACCTAATGTTCCTAATGCCTTGAGGCCACGAGCCATTGCTCTTTCAGAAACACCTTGATCAGTTTCGAGTGCCCCATTAGACTCTATGTTTTTCAAATCTTCTTGTTGAGCAAATCCGAGGTCGACCATTGCGTTACTCCCTCTTGAAATAATTTCATCGAGGTCTCTTTTAGAAATGTCGAGTCCGCCTTTACCCGATCCACCAGAAGGAATTCTTCCATTCAAACGGCCTGCTAATCGGTCAAGATTGGGAATGTCATCTACGCTGCATTCAAGAGCAACCATCCTTACTCCACAATTGATGTCAAATCCAACTCCGCCGGGGGATATTGATCCACCTTCGTCACCCCAATTAACGTCAGTAGCAAGAACTCCACCTATTGGGAATCCATAGCCATAATGCCAATCAGCCATTGCCCAAGCTTCTCCTACTACTCCTGGCATCGATGCGATATTCACTAGTTGTGATATAGAGCGGTCATCACTACTTTTGGCCAAGTGTGCAGAATCTGCAACTATCATAGCATCAACTTTCATCGATGAATGTTTGCGAATGCGCATCAGCCCTTCACTCTCGACTTCGAGGTGATTCCGCCATTCGCCGTCGGCCATGTGCCTGCGAGGGCTTCCATCTCTTCATTTCTGTGCCTCAAATGGGGATGGTTTGAAGTTAGATTGGCGGTACGCCTATTTGCCCATAGGGCAAGTGATGAATATGGGTCTACCTCCGATTGACCTCAAAGTGTTCCATGATAATGGGTATACTCGTCAAGAGTGTAGAGTTACAGGTCTTTGGTTTTGGACTTGTGATCCAGACCGTGATACATGTGGGGACACAGAAGAAGACGAATATACATTCATTGGAGCTCCAATAATTTCGGGTTACGATATGCGTGGCAGAGAATTGAAGGATTCGATGCGTGAAGCATTCATTGGTTTTCTCGAGAACAGAGGGCACACTAGGGTTCAACCATATCCAGTATTGGCACGATGGCGTGATGATATTCACCTTACTATAGCGAGTATTGCTGATTTCCAACCTCATGTTACATCTGGTGATGTCGAACCACCTGCAAATCCATTAGCAATTTCACAGCCGTGTATTCGTTTGAATGATGTCGATGCAGTCGGACGCTCAGGCAGACATCTGACTACTTTCGAGATGATGGCTCATCATGTATTCAACAAGCCAGATGAAGGTCGAATGTTTTACTGGATGGAAGAATGTGTCAAGCATTGTCATGATTTGCTATGTGGCACATTTGGAATTGACCCAGTTGAAGTAACCTATGTCGAAAACCCATGGTCTGGTGGAGGAAATGCTGGTCCTGCTGTTGAAGTAATAGTTGGAGGCCTTGAACTTGCAACTCTTGTATTCATGAACCTCGCCGAAAGTGACGATGGCGAAATTGAAATTAAGGGCGTAAAATATTCAGAGATGCCATTGCAAATTATTGACACAGGATATGGTTTGGAGAGGTTTTGTTGGGCAGCTGCTGGAACACCTACAATCTATGAGGCGATATATCCTGAAAGTGTTGAATGGCTAAAGCAAATGGCTGGATTCTCTTCCGAGCGCTTTGATATGAACCAAACTGAACTAGATTCTTTGCTAGGGGAAATGAGTCGATTGTTTGGTATTATGAACATCGAAGCAGGCAGTGATGGAGATAGAATGCGGGAAGTATTCTTGGCAAGACTTGCAGAACGAGGCCATTCAATTGATGTGGAATTATTTACAGCAATAACCGAACCGCTTTCACGCATATATGCGATACCTGACCACATGCATGCTCTGGCAAATATGCTTGGAGATGGCCTTGTGCCATCGAATGCGAAAGCAGGATATCTTGCTAGAATGATAGCAAGAAGAGTGCTTAGGATGCGCGATGAACTCGAACTCAATCTAAGTTTAGCAGATTTGGTAATGCATCACCTTGATGTAAATTATTCAGCAGAACGAATGAAGCAAACTCAAGAAGGGCTTGTTACTATTCTGAAGGGTGAAGAAGAACGCTATGATGAAATGCTTCGTAAGGGGAACCAAGTTGTCAAAACAGCGATTAAAGATATACCTCAGGGAGTTGACGAATTACCTGATGAAATACTATTCACAATAAATGATAGTCATGGGATTGCACCAGATTTGGTAATGAATATCGCTAATGACTTAGGTTGGAAAAACCTCACGCTAAGAACAGGTTTCAATGCAGAAATGGCTGAAAGGCATGCTGCCATGGCTAAAGACGCTGCAAAGGCAGTTGCTGCTAAACCGATTGTTGAACATGTACCTTCAGTTCCTGCGACAATTCCTCTGTATTACGAAGATGTATCACAACAAAACTTCGAAGCTAGCGTACTAGCATGTTTAGAACTGAAAGGTGATGATATACCAGAGGGGGCAACCCATGGAATTGTATTGGACCGTACATGCTTCTATCCAGAAGGTGGAGGTCAAGAGGGTGACCATGGTAGTCTTACTTGTGACTCAGCCTCTAATGTCATCTTAGATTCTAGAAAGGTTGACGATTTAGTCATTCACTTGTCCACTGGACCTTTTGAAGTTGGAGATATGGTTCACGGAGAATTAGACTGGGATCGACGAAGACAATTAATGGACCATCACACCGCAGTTCACATTGTTGGAGGCGCTGCTCGTAGGCTCTTAGGACCCCACATTTACCAAGCAGGTGCGAACAAGTCTGTGGATGCTGCTCGACTGGATATTACCCATCACAAGCGCTTATCGCGCCAAGATTTGGATGAGATTGAATCCTTGGCAAACGAAGTAATCCAGAATGTGTCTCGAACTGAAAAAATGACTCTCGATAGAAAAGATGCAGATCGTAAATATGGCTTCGACCTGTATCAAGGTGGGGCGCCGAAAGGAAGTGACATCCGTATTCTAAGAATCGCTGACCACGATATTCAGGCATGTGGGGGGACTCATCATGACGAACCCGGACGCATCGGCCAGATTAGAATCGTTAGATCAAATGCAGTTCAAGACGGTGTAGAAAGACTGCATATTGTTGCAGGAGATGCTGCTATGAGGTATGCCCGTAATCAAGAAGATATTCTTAGAGATGCTGCTGATGTTTTCCAAGTTCCAGTTGAAGAATTACCTGCAAAGGCCAGCCGTATGTTCAGTGAATGGAAAGACCAGAGAAAGAAAATCGAATCACTGGAGGCAGAAATAGTCCGACTTAGGACATCTGGTGGGGGCGAAGATATTGCCGAAGTTGATGGTGTTAGAGTTGTTATCATGGAGGTTGATGGCGACCTCAAGACAATGACTAAGATGCTTAAGGAACTAACACTAGACTCCTCAAAACCTACCTTGGCCGTACTTGGAAGCCGAGAGGGTGGAGGCAAGTTGATGGTTGCAACTACTGAGAACTCTATTGCAAGTGAGAAATATAATGCCGTGGATATATTGAGGGGAATTTCATCTCACATTCGTGGCGGTGGAGGTGGAAGACCTACCTTCGCTCAAGGTGGAGGATCTAATCCAGATGGTCTACCTGATGCACTTGATGCTGCAAGGCAACTCATAGGTGTCTGAGCGCAGCAGCATCAAAACCCGAAACTGCTGTAGAAATAGCATCTTTTGGAGTAAGCCATGCATAATCTGATATTTCATTCTCCTTTAATTTAATTTGAGAGTTATCACCTAACCATTCGGCTTTGTACGTGAATGATACGAATGAAATGCCTTCATCTGTGAAAATACGTTGAGTAACTATGGGCTCATCATCACTCAATTCGATATCAATACCCATCTCTTCAACAGTCTCCCTAACGCAACCGATTGCAGGGTGCTCGTCGTGGTCCATATATCCCCCGGGGAGAGTCCAATGTCCAACAAAATGCCCACGCTCAATTTTACCCATTAGGACCTTTCCTTCAGAATTTAAAATCATAACTTTGGATACAAGGCGATGAATAGATCGGTATATCGATTCACGAGCTATTGGATGCACAGCATCATCGCTAATGCAGTCGTCTTTCCATGCCCAATGTTCAGGCCATTCAACCAATGGGTGAGCCTTAGTGACTCTGATTCCTAGAATGTCGAATATATTTTTTTCATCCCATTCAATGCCCATTGCTCTAACTTCAGTAGAAGTTGGGAATCGATATTTAGTCTCACCTGTGCTGTTCATAACTGGAACTTGCGGGCCATCTCCTTCAGAGTTGACCAACATAACTTTCCCATCATGCTCGAGATACATGACGGCATCAGGGTGTTCCATGTTTTGCTCCTAGGTGCGTTTACTGTTTAATCTTCCAGCATTTTAGCATCATTACCACTTGGTGCATCAAGAGTTTCAACATCTTTGAGTGCTCTCTCTAAGGCACGTAGTCTTCTTTGCATTCCATCGCCTTCACCTCCAAGAGTGCTTGCGACGGTCAATGCTTGTTTGTGGGCCTTCTGTACGATGCCACCAAACTTTTCCATTTCGTTCTTGACATCACCAAGAACAGACCAAACTTCCACAGCCTTTTCTTGTAGTGCGAGTGTTCTGAAACCCATTCGCATACTATCGATGAAAGCCATTAGGTTAGTTGGGCCACATACTGAAATTCTATGCTTTTGCCTCAGTTCTTGAATTAGTCCAGGTTGCCTTGCAACTTCTGCATAAAGTCCTTCAGTAGCTAGGAACATAATTGCAAAATCTGTTGTATCTGGGGGTGAGATGTACTTGCTACGAATATCTTTGGCCTTTCCTTTGATATTAGCCACTAGTGACTTGGTTGATTTCTCAATCTTCTCTTTGTCCCCTTCATTTTGTGCATCGATTAGTATCTCGTAATCCTCTCTAGGGAATTTACAATCAATCGGAAGCCAGATCGATTTCTCTCCATTACCTGGCAATTTAATTGCAAATTCCACTGTACCGTTATAATTTGGATTAGTCTGCACATTTTTCGAATATTGTGAGTGATCTAGGAAGTCTTCCAATACCTGTTCAGCCTGTAATTCCCCCATCGCTCCTCTGGTAGAAACATTTGCAAGGACTTTCTTTAGACCACCTACATCTGTCGCTAAACTCTTCATTTCACCTAGTCCTGTTTGCACAGATTGAAGTCTCTCTCCAACCATCTTGAATGATTCAGTGATTCTTTTATCGAGGGTTTCTTGTAATTTCTCATCAACGACTACCCTCATTTCATCAAGTTTCTTCTCATTTGAAACTTGTAGACTAGCAATGTTGTCTCCTACCTTGGAAAGATGCTTTTGCTGTTCTTCACCTAACTCTTTTACAACGGTAACAACAGTTGTCTGTATGGTGTCGCGAGTATCTTTGTTCATCTCTCTTAATTCACTTCGAACTTGCGATGAATCATCTTTATTCATCCCCTTTCCAATTAAGAATGCTACAATCATTCCAGTAGCAAAAACAGCGTAAGTTAACGACTCCATTATGATGCCTCGGCTTGCTTTGGTAGTCAGAGGTTCTTGAACCCATTCATTACTTCCAGTGAACCATTGAAGTAATGGGGCTATCAGCCAATGCCATGCGCGTTGAGCAATTGAACGAGGGAATGTGGGCTATGACCTACCTCGTAGTGTGTGATGAAAGCAATAAAGCAACGCTAATCGACCCCGTTTGGGATAACCTTAGTGATTACTTATCACTACTAGAAGAGCAGGATTTGGAATTACAATACGCTATGGCCACTCATACCCATGCAGACCATATTACTGGATGTTTCAAACTTGCTGAAATCACTGGTTGCGACTATGTTATGTGGAACGATACCCCATCTATGGGCGTTTCAATTTATGTTGATGAGGAGACCTCAATATCCATGAGTGACATTGATTTCCACTTCCATCATGCACCAGGTCATACTGGTGATTCGATGATTATCGAATGTAACGGGTATATTTTCACTGGAGATTTCCTTTTCACTGGAGATGGTGGTGTTGGTCGTGACGATTTGCCCAGTGGTAGAACTCACATGCATTGGCAAGCATTGGATGTTCTAGAGAGGTTCACAGGGGAAGTTCTTGTTTGTACAGGACATGACCCACCTGAAACTGAAATGCAAAACCTAGGCTGGAACCGAGAAAATAATTTAGTTCTGAAAATGGAAACTTACGAAGAATATTCTAATTGGCAAGAATCAACTTCTGCCAATCTGGGCTATGTCTCCAAGATAAAGACTGCATTGCCAGCTAATATTTTCGCAGAGATTCCAGATGATATCCCATGGATTGAGTGATTAATCAAGAGGGTTCTGCGGGTTTTTCAACACTCCTTCACGTGCAGATGGTAAATTATCTAAGTCTTTGAATGTCAAGTTCTTTCCAGGTGCTATCTCACTGGAAAGCCTCTCTGCCATTGTACAACGCACATTCAATTGTATACGTCCTCTGTTCCTTGTCAAATCATATGACTGGGGGTTTAGTTTGTCAATGGCTTGTGCTTCGAATTGTTTTCTAACAGATTTGCCATGCCACCAAGTATAACCCCATTGGAATGTCATTCCAACTGCAGTTGCACAGTACAATACCATCAACACAGTAGCAGAAAATAGAACGGTGTTGCCACCATCTCTTGCTTCTGACATCAAATCTCTCCCCAATAAGAATAGTAGTCCAAGTCCTACAATTGGAGTAAGCATTGAGTCCAACCAATCCGCAATCGGAATAATTCTACCTCTGGCTGGGTCTACCAGAACTAGGTTTGATTCCAGTGCGGTTGCAATTATTCCTACAATTCCAAGCAACAGAATATAGAACAGCCCGGAAAGTACGAACTCAACAATTATTGAATCTAGCCTAAGAGTCCAGTGTATTATCAACCAAGAAAATAGACCTAGGAAAACTACTCTTGGAACTTTATGGAAATGAACAGCAATATTCGAGCCATCCAGCACTTTAGCATCATTACTACAGTGCTCGTAACCTGCATCTGGAATGTGTATTACCTGTTTGCCAAACCACGTTTCTAGTAACTTTATCATATTGATCAAAACTCTTCGACGAATTAGAATTACTTCTAATGCGTACAATACTGGGATGCCAAGAATGATTATGGGTAGTGAAATGATTCCGATAATCGGTAATATGAATATCATTGGAGTTAGTAAAAAATGAGTTAATGAAAGCGGATATAGAAGGTCGGTTTCATTCAGTTTTGCTCTACCAGGCTTAATTCCTAAACGACGCGCTTCGTCGTCTAAAACCCCTCTGAATTGTTCAACTTGCATACCAGAATCAAGAATCTTCTGAACAGTTCCACGATAAGTCCTTTCAGCAGGACCAACTCCAAGAATTACAGTTTGGTAGAGTAGTTTTGCAGGTAGTGCAAGGAGCAACGGAAGTGCTAGAATACCTATGGCCCACAACAAGTTCTCAACGTCAAATGATGAGGCCATGTTACTGCGAGAAGGCCTCTCCCTCAAGAATGTTCATGGAGGGGCTTAGGTTGTAGACCAATTAATGGCCCGAATTGCTGTTACCGACGGCATGGCTCCTGAAGCAGTCCTGCGACTAGAAAAAGGTGGGCATGATGTTGTCCTTGGTTTCATTGAACATGAAGATCTACTCTCTGGTGCACTCAATAAGTTCGATGCCATTATTGTCAGAAGTGCCACGAAATTATCAGCAGAAATAATCGCTGCAAGTGGCAATCTAAGTGTTATCGGTAGAGCCGGTGTTGGAGTCGATAATATCGATCTTGAGGCGGCAGGTAAAGCGGGTATCATGGTGGTCAATGCTCCGAATGCATCTACACAATCTGTAGTTGAATTGACAGTTGGACACCTCCTCTCTTCTTTACGACATATCGCTAAAGCAGACCGTGGTCTTCGTGGCGGAAAATGGGAGAAAAAGCAGATGAAAGGTACGGAGCTTTCAGGTAAGTGCCTTGGATTAATAGGATTTGGTAGAATTGCCCAGGGCGTTGCTAAAGTTGCTCAAACACTGGGGATGGAGATTCATACTTACGACCCTTACCTTCCTCCTAAAGTAGCCAAATCTCAAGGTGCCTATTTACATAAGAAAGTTGATACTCTTTTCCAGACTTGTACTCACATTTCTGTGCACTGTAATTTAACTGAAGAGACCCACCACCTTGTTAATGAAAGCCGTATGAAGATGATGCCTGGGAAGCAAGGTGGAATTCATTGCGGTAATCATATTGTGAATTGCGCTAGAGGTGGAATTATAGATGAATCAGCACTACTTGATGCTCTTGAAAGTGGAGTTATTACTAGTGCAGCATTGGATGTATTCGAAATAGAGCCAGTCTCTGCTGACAATTTATTGGTGAAACATGCCAATTTCCACGGTACTCCGCATATTGGGGCTGCAACAATGGAGGCCCAACGTAGAGTAGGTTTTGACATTGCAGATGCAGTAATATCAGGTCTGAACGGTCAGCAACCTAGCACTTTAGTCAATGGCAAATATCTCTGATCAGCGTCTATTAAGTGCAGTGGAATATACTAATCCAATTTCTATCAAAAACAGTAGGATAATTGTTCCCCAGCCACCCGATGCATCGTAATTTACAGTCACATTGAACTCGTCAATGAATGAAAGCCCTTCCACTTCGTCGGAAAGTGGCCAGATGTCATCGTCGTCATCTTCATCATCATCCTCAGCTTCTTCCAGTGAACCAATCATTATGTGGAACTCATCCCCACTTGGAACCCAGGTAAACATAGAATCCTCTCCAGAATCGGGCCCGCCGGCGATAAATTGTATCTTACTCTCACAAGAAACTAATTCACCATCACTGTTGCCGCCTAATTTGTCAAGAGAATCATATGTCTCGACATCAATAATTCCAATCCATACTGTGTTGTCATCCCATGTGACATCAACGTCAATATCGAGTAGCGCACCAGACCCCGGAACGTCTGAATATGCTTCTTTTGTTACACCACATAGTCCTGCATCTGGTTTGGGAACATTATCTATCACATTCTCCCCGGAATATCCGATTAATGATGCCAGAATCAGTAACCCTACCACTCCGGTTAGTATGGGTTTGATTGGAGGCATGAAACCCTTAGGAAGAACTTATTCATCAAAGCATTGGTTTCGCGTTATTCAAAAACCTTCGACTATGCAGTTGTAGTATGGCGTCGAGGATAATCATCCACTGTGACCTCGACGCTTTCTATGCATCTGTTGAAACACTGCATCATAATCTAGACCCGGAAATTCCGTTAATCCTTGGTTCTGACCCCAAATCAGGTAAGGGCAGAGGAATTGTTTCAACCTGTAATTATGCTGCAAGGAAATATGGTGTAAGGTCTGCAATGGCCATTAGTGAGGCTTGGAGAAGATGTCCGGGTCCTCCACATGGTAATGGGCATTATCTCAAATCAACAAGAGGATTGTATTCACGTGCTAGTCGTAAAGTCATGGCTATATTATCCGAGTCTGCTGATCGTTTTGAGCAAGCTAGTATCGATGAGGCTTATTTGGATGTCACAGAATATTGTGACGGCGATTGGGATGCTGCACTAGCATTGACACATCAAATCCAATCTAAAATAATGGATGATTTAGGGCTATCAACGTCATTCGGTATTGGACCTACACGCATTTTAGCAAAGATGGGGAGTGAAGAGAATAAACCAGCAGGGATTCATCGAACAATGCCAGATGAGATTGTATCTTTTTTTGATGGGCGTTCAGTTAGAGAAGTTCCTGGAATTGGACCCAAAACCGCTACAAGGCTTGCTGAATGGGGGATTACAACCGTATCAGATGCTGCTGAAAATGGAGAGATCGCACTTTCAAGATTCACTTCAGAAAGGTTCGCATCATGGATGATGCGAGTAATTGATGGAGAATCCAGTGATGATGTTAGTCCACTTCGAAGTCGTAAATCCGTAGGGAAAGAGTATACTTTCGAAGTAGACCAGACGGACTGTGAGGTAGTTTTGGCACAGTTGTCACTCTTGGTGAACAAGGTAATTCATCGGGCCAAAGATATGGGTGTTGCTGGGAGGTTGGGCGAAGTCAAAATACGGTACCAAGGTTTTGAAACCCACACTCATGGGCGTTCTATACCTGTTGCAATGGATGATGAAACCGTGTTCATACGCCTAGCAAACGGCTTGTTTGCAGAAAATGCAGACCTTGAGAGACCTATACGCTTGGTAGGCTTTAGGCTTGGGAATTTGGAAATGCCCTCGTCGAGACAATCGACATTAGATTTCGATGAGTGATTATTCCAACTTGTGCATCTGAGTTAATATTGATTTGAATTCACTAAGTTCATCAGGTATTTCAATGCCGGAAATAGGGGCATTGAGTGACAATCCAGATTCTTTCTTAGTTCTCCAGGTTGCACCGTTGAACTCCTCTATAGCATTCGTTAGTGCCCTCAATTCGTCATCATTCGGAGTACGAACTGGGAATTCTCTAACATCTACTGCGCTTTCTCCATAAAGTGTGTTTGAGATATGGTGAGTGAAGAATGGACATACAGGAGATAATGCAGCCATTAAATCTCTAACAATTCGATGTATGGTCCATGCAGCGTTAATGTCGTCATCATACAATCTAGACTTCGACATTTCCAACCAATGACTTGGTAATACTCCAGTTCCGAAGGTCTTGAGTGCTTGGGTTGCAGTGTATATGTCAAGTTCAGCCCAACCCTTTTCGACCTTTTCCATGGTGCTAGCGAATTCTGCTAGAATCCATCTATCTTCCACAGACAAATCTGCAGGGACGGTATCCAGATCTTCTGGATTTTCAAATTGGCTTGCAAATCTTGCAACATTGAATAATTTTGTTAGTACACCGAAATATTTCGCTTCAATTTCCTCAGGGTTAATTTGGAAATCATCACCGACTTGTGCGTCACATGCTTTCCATAGTCGGAAACATTCTGAACCAATCTTATTCGCCTTTAGTTGAACACTCTTATCCGGGCCTTTGACTCTCCATGACCCAGTTCTGCCACCTGCTCCACATTCTAGGACGCTGTCTGCATCAATCCCATTACCCAGTGATTTTGACATCTTTCTGCCCCACGGATCCATTCCTAAACCGTCAATCCATACATGCTTGAATCCTGGTTTATCTAATAGAAGAGCACTCTTCAATAAGGTGTAATAAAGCCATGTTCTAACGATTTCTTTACCTTGAGGTCGAATCGCTGTTGGGAATGCTTTTTCGAATGTGTCCATGTCATTTAGATAACCTGAAACGAATAGGTTTGAGTTGCTAGAATCCATCCAAGTATCAAACACCTTTTCTTCTCCCACAACATCACTTAGATCATTTTTCAACTCAGAATATGTTCCTAAAACTTCCCTAGTTTCTCTGTCTAATACTTCGCTGTTCTCTGGTGGTGATTGACACCATGGCTGTACATACATTCCAGAAGGTGCACAGATAATTTTGGAACCATTATCTGCATACCAAATTGGAATTTCTGTATGGTACCAGCGCCTCCTACTTATTGGCCAATCGATTGAGATATTCTCCATCCAATCTAGGAGGAATTGTTTGTTTCTAGGTGGGTGGAATTCGATTTCTTCTGAGAGCTCACTGATTCTATCTTGCATGTGTGTCTGCCTAACATACCATTCTTTTAGCAAAATAATTTCAACAGGGTTCTTACCTCTCTCTGAAACAGGAACTTCTTGCTCTTTCTCAACAATCTGATGAATCTTGTCTTCAGATTCGAGGTATTCGATTACAGCTTTACGTGCTTCTGTAACTTTCATACTAGCAAATGGGCCAGCGATATCAGTCATGCATCCATCAAGATCAATTGCTTGGAAAGGCGTTAGCCCCAGTTCTCTGAATACAGCAACGTCATTCTGGTCACCGAATGAACAAACCATCAGTATGCCTGAACCGAATTCACTCTTTACGGACGGATGAGTGGCGATTTCCACACTAATTTCTCTACCTTCTACAGGGATTGGTAACATTGCTTTCTTCCCAATCAAGTGCTGGTATCTTTCATCATCAGGGTGAACGACAACAATTCCGCAAGCACAGATCAATTCTGGTCGAGTAGTTGAAATAATCAGTTCTTCGCCATCTTCTGTTTGCCATTTGACATCTACGAGTTTGGTTCTTCTTTGCAGACGTTCAACTTCAGCATCTGCGATTGTGGTTCCTTCAACAGGATCGTAAATATTAGGTCGTAAATCTTCTACAATTGCTCCACGTTTGAACAATTCTGTGAAAATGGTTTGAGTAACCATCCTATAGTTTGGAGCATCTGTTAGATACTCGTTGGCAAAATCCATTGATAATCCAACTCTTCGAGCAGTGTTTCGCATGGATTGGGTGAACTCTTCAATAGTTTCCTCACACAACTTTAGGAATTCTGCACGATCATATGTCTTCATCTTTCTCTTAGTGTTCTTTTCAACTGTGAATTCAACATTTATCCCGTTACGGTCAACTCCCCATGGGAATTTAACTTCCTTGCCTAACAATCTCTGAGACCTAGCAATGACGTCAATCATGCTGTATTGAGCAACCGCACCTATATGCCAAGTTCCACTTGGATAAGGGGGAGGTGTGTCGATTACAAATATCTCTTTACCTGAATCTGGATTGAACCCATATCGCTTAGAATATACTTCTTCATCAGCATAGTGTTCTTCTTGAATTCTCTTTTCTAGGTCGATTGACCAGCGTTTGTCGTTTAGTCTAGGAGATGGCATGTTGCTCACCGGCCCTGAATGCGTAATCCTCACAGGTCCGGCCCGGCGTCGTGGCATCTACCTTTGAAGTGATTGGATGGCTAAAAATTGAACACTTGATGGGTATGCTTTCAAATGGTCTAGACCCGACGGGGTACTGGGGGCCACCATGTCTAAAGATGATTCAAAGTCAGGCGAAGACACGTCTCCACTTCAAAATCGTCTTTCTCGAATAGTCGGCCATGGCCAAGAAAAACTAAGCAGTAGGGTGAAAGATTGGGATGCCCGCAAGGCTCTTGATGCGGTTTTAGATGCTCCAAAATCACTACAGCGAGAATGGCAAAAGCACGGTGCAACTGGTATCCTGACTAAATTTCCAATTTTCATGGTTACAATCTGTCTTCTAGCTTCTGTTTTCTTCGCATATCACTCGGGTTTCGTAGATGGAACTTCGTTGAAACCAGGAGATGAACCTTCACTTAACGTCAATGGAGATTTGGATGTTTACTTGCCAGAAGGTTCCCCGGTTCTAGAGACAATAAGGGAAGTCGAAGAAAATTGGTCTACGAATGTAATGATCATTTACATTGATTCTCCCGAGAAGCCTATAGATGACCGTAGAATATTACAAGAGATGTCGTATGTCGAGAATCAATTAAATCCAAGACTTTCCGACCCTACTGACGACGTAATCTATGCATTATCACTTTCAACTGTGGTAAAGGAAGTCAACTCTAGTGTCCCTCGAGTTCAGGACGCATTTATTGATGAGCTAGTCTCAGTAATTTGTCCCCCTAATGAAGATAATTGTGTAGGTCAAGATGCAGGCGACATTGCAAAAGATATTCTTGATTTTGCTGACCCGATTTGGGGCAATTACAGTATACCTTCACAGACTACTATCGATACAATAGTCAACGAAATGTACGAAGATGATGGAACACCATCTCCTGGTTTAGATAAACTATCAAGAGATACGGATGACGATGGATTCTTGGATAAAGCAGTAATTATTATTGCAGTTGATGAAACTAAGACAGCCAAAGAAGTAATTGAGAAAACTCAACAAATCCTCGATAATATCTCCAAGGAAGAGCGCCCTTGTGAGTTCGATCAAAACGGAGAACCGATTGGTGCAGATTTGTGTAACTGGGAAGACCTTGGTGTGTCCATGACATTAACAGGTCCAGTTCCAATTACTAATGCAGTGACAGAGTTTTCATTCAAACTGTTTTGGCAAATCTTCCCACTAGCGATCGTACTGGTAGCACTTGGACTATTCGTTTTCCACTCTGATGTTCTTCAGACTGGTTCTTGGAGACCAGTACAGGGGTTCAAGGTAGTAGTAATCGCAGGTCTGCCAACATTATGTTCGGTTTTCTGTACTCTTGGGATAATGGGTTACACGGGTTATGAGGTGACTATGACGGTAATTATCGTTGGTCCGATTCTGTTAGCCTTGGGAGTTTCATATGGTCTTCACATAACCAATAGATATGCGGAAGAGACTGGTACTAAGGACGAGAAAATCCGACAATCATTAGCCTCTACTGGGCGAGCAGTTTTCCTATCTGCTGTAACAACAGTAATTGGATTCATTTCCCTTACATTCACTCCGATGAAGCCGATTGAAACAGTAGGTATTGCCCTTTCAGGTGGTATTGTTGTAGTGTATCTTCTAACAATGGCAATGGTTCCGAATCTTACATTACTTCTCGATTTACGTAAACCAAAGCACCCACCTCTTCCTGTATTCGAAAAAGTAGTTCAAGTTCCTATCAAGTACTCTAAAGCAGTAATTGCTTTCTTCATGGTCTTGATATTTGTATCTGGATTTTGGGGGCAAGAGAATGTTGAAGAGAATATCGATTTACTTGGTATGGCTCCAGAAAACGAGCCTTCAGTGGTTACTATGAAACAATACTCTAACGATTTCAATGCTGGCCAGGTCGGAATGGTGTTAATTTATGGTGACATCTCTGGTGATGCGCCAATTACTGAAGCAGAGCCCGTAGAGAAATTGCTAGGCATATCTGATTTAGAAAATGAGTTGAATACAATAGATCAAACCACAGCAGTTAGTATTGTTTTCTTGATGAAATCAGTAGGTTTCGGTGGGAATTTGAGTGGTACGCCATTGTGGAATTTAACAGACAATCCGTTGGTTCCAGAAGATCTGAAAGATGCTCTTGAACCATATTTGAATCGTAAGTATTCTGAAGACGTTACTTTCTGGGAAGTACTTACTGCACCAAGGGCTAACGGGACTGAAAACGAAAACGCTGAAAGATTCTTGCTAAACGTATTCTACTCAAGTCTCACCGATGAAACACGAGGGTTGTTTATTTCTGACGACTACAGCCGTAATCTGATTTATGTCGATATGCCTTTCGTTCCAGTTGCTGAAACTTCAGATGCTGTTGCTCAAGTGAATGAGTTCTCATCTCGTAATCATAAAGGGAATATTGACTCTGGCGATTTAACTGGAGTGGCTGCAACAGCCATTGCAGTCAATGAAATGATTGTTGGAAGTCAATGGTCATCACTCGGCTTTGCAATAGTTTTGACTTTAATGACATTGGCTATTGTGTTCAAGGATATTCGGTTTTCAATGTGGACTACTGCCCCTGTTATTGCAACAGTTGCTCTCCAATGGTTGGTGATGTGGCAGATGGATGTATCTTTGTCTTTGGTTACTGTCATGATTGGGTCAATTCTCGTAGGAGTAGGGGTTGATTTCTCAATTCACATTGCGAATCGTATTCGTGAATTAGGTGGTGGAATTGAAGCTATTCGTAATTCTACAGTGAGTACGGGGATGTCTCTTTTCGAGGCGGCAACAGTTACCACTCTAGGGATGATAACCGCATATCAAATTCCTATTCCTGAAATTAAACCGTTCATTACGGTGATAATTATACTGCTGTGGATCGCAGCAGCAAGTGCTCTAATATTGCTACCTGCAATCTTTGTACTGCTTGAGGAATTAGGTATTGGCTCAACAGGTGGTGCCAGTTCAATGGCCCGTAAACTTGGATTAGGCCATGTTGCTTCACGTGGCGACATCGATGTAGTAGATGCTACTCTTATTCCAGACCATGGCGACGCATGGTGAACTCTAAGGGATGCCACCCTAACGAGTGTACATGGTGCGATACTGGTTGATGAAGTCCGAGCCCGACGTTTATCCATTTTCACAATTGGTCGAAGACGGTTCTACACATTGGGATGGAGTGCGAAACTATCAGGCTAGGAACATGATGCGTGATGATTTGAAACTGGGAGACATTGTACTGTTTTACCATTCCAATACCAAGCCACCTCATGTTGCTGGAATAGCAAAAGTAAGCAGAGAGGGTTATCCTGATCACACTTCTTGGGATTCAAATAGTAAATACTTCGATGAGAAATCAACACCGGATAATCCTCGGTGGATGATGGTTGATATTGAGGCGGTTAAGGAGATGAATATGGTTAGTTTAGTAGATATCAAGGCTAACCCTGCTCTCGATGATATGCCACTAGTTCAGAGAGGACAGCGTCTTTCAGTCCAGCCCGTTTCAAAAGAGCAGTATGAAGAAATCTGTAGGATGGGTGGAGTCGAATGATTCCAGTATCATCTAGGGCTTCGACAATCGAATACGCAATCCGAGATGTAGTCGTACCAGCGACAAAACTGGAATCAGAAGGCCACAGTATTATCAAACTGAATATCGGTGATCCAATCGCATATCCAGGTTTACCAACTCCTAGGCACATGGTTGAAGCCTACAGTGCGGCTTTACTGGATGGTAATAATGGGTACTCTCCATCATATGGTATGCCCGATTTAAGGAAAGCTATTGCTGCTGATGAATCCTCAAAAGGTTGGCCATGTAGTAGTGATGATGTCTATGTTTGCCACGGAGTTACAGAAGCATTACAGATTATTTTTGCAGCAACTCTTGAAGAAGGTAACAAAGTTCTCGCACCAGGCCCTCATTATCCTCCTTACATGGCATACCCTCAGATGTATGGTGCCACGACAATTGAGTACGCATTGAAATCTGATGATGGATGGGCTATTGATTTGGATGATATTGAATCTAAGATGGATGATGATGTCAGATTGTTAGTACTAATCAATCCAAATAATCCAACTGGCAATGTTGCTGGCGCTGATGAAATTCAGAAATTATTGAACATTACAAAAAAGTGGCCAAATTGCATGATTGTCGCTGATGAGATTTATGACGCTCTTGATTTTAGTGGAAAGCAAGTTTCCGTGGCTTCATTATCCGAAGATGTACCTGTATTCTCTTTGAACGGAGTGTCAAAGGTTTACTATGCTCCTGGGTGGAGAATTGGATACCTTGCAATTCACGACCCAAGTGGTGTGCTGCTCAATGTCAGAGATGGTATTGAACGTTTGTTGCGCTCTAGGTTGTGTGCTAGCACTCCTGCCCAATTAGGATATTTAGCTGGTTTGAATGGCAATCGGGATTGGATGAACGAGCATATGTCAAAGGTTCAATCAAGACGCCAATTATGTCTAGATCGCATCTCTAAGATAGACGGTCTAGAAGTTGAAGCACCAGGTGGGGCTTTCTACATGTTTGTTAGACTCACTGATGAAATGTGGTCGAAAAACGACAAAGAATTCGTGCTACAATTACTACACCAAGAGCACGTACTGGTAGTACACGGGAGTGGTTTTTCTCCAGAGAAAGGCGCAGGACACATCCGGATCGTATATTTGGCTGATGAAAAAACACTGAATACAGCATTCGACCGAATAGATTCGTTCCTACAACGTAACAGAACGGCGAAGAAGTGATGAAGTCAACCCGATAGGCTCACCTTATGAGGAGACTAATTCTTGCATGTTTTGCGTGCCTGATGATGGCTCCGTTAGTTAGTGCTGGCTCTATTGAAAACCCGTCTGATTTATCGCTAACTCACGCACTCCCTTTTCTCATTGCTTTCACTACAGCGATTATTCTTTGGAAGTGGATGATACCCACTCAACTTTCTGGTTTACAAGTTGGTTTTGAGATTGACGATGGACTATACGAAGTGCATAGTTTGACTAAAGGCAGAGGTGGTGTAAAGAAACTACTGGCTCTCAACAACGTTGGCTTTGGTATTGCCCTCTACATGATGGCAATGACTGGGGTTTTATTGTTGATAGCAGAACTCATTTTCGAACCTGATGTCTACTATTTACCTAATTTATTGCTGATGGGAGTATTGGTAACAATTCCTATTGTGATCTCACCTTGGGAATCATTGAATGGCCAGTTAGTTGGCCGAAGAGTTGGAGTTGGTAAAACTAAGTTTTTCAGATTGATGTTTAGACGTTCAGGTACTCTAATTGGTCTTTTCATTGTCTCGATTGGCTCCTACCTTTTACTTCTTCCAGAGATCAACGATTCTCAGAAACCCTTGGCACTAGCAATTGCAGGCTTAGTTTTCATGGGCCCAACTATACTGGCCTACGGGAGAATAATGGGTGCTTCTTGGAATATGCTAATGATTGGCAAATTCCGGACATGGCTAGGCAAACCGAATCCTATTGATGCTAAGAAATTGGGAATCGTGGGTAGAGCATTCGCTTTTATCCTCATACTTTTCTTGATTACTATGCCACTTACCGCTATCAATGGAATAGTTACAGTAGTTTATGTGATGGTAAATGACCCAGAAAATGCTCAAGAAGTATTGAATTACGGTGGAATTCTAGGTCACCAAGTATACTTACAGATTCAAGAAAACCCATTGCTTGCAGAATGGGAAGCCCTCAAGAGTTTGCCCGAGATTTTAGCTGCTTATCTTTCTCTGAATATTGCAATTGTCGGTCTTGCATTCATTTTCGAACTTATTCGCAACTTATTCCTTGGAGGTCAAGCATTCGGTGGACTAGGTGGTGTACTATTGGCGACTCCTAGAGAAATCCGCTCTGAAGACAAGGCACAGGCCAGAGTTCTATACTTCGCATTTGCTGGTTTCAGTGGATATACTGCTTTACTCTTAATATTGGTTTGTTACAAAGAATTTGGAGATTTGATGCCGTTTATTGAGTGGTTTGAATCAAATGGTTTTGATGAGAAGAATCGTCTTCTTGTCACTTGGATATTTATCGCAGTAGGCCAGACTATTTTCCTAATCACCTGGGTATTATCCGTTGCTAAATTCAATCAACTTCGGAACTTGAAGTTCGATTTGAACCCTGACCAGCGCCGTGAGGGTGTTATTCTGAGCGGCGGTGGTAATTGGATGTTCGATATTGTAGACGAGGCAGCCTTGCGAAATGATATCGATGGTCTAGTACGTTTCCAGCAAAGGTCTATCGCAGAAGATGAAGCCATTGTAAGAATGGCTAAGAGTCGTGCAAGGATGATTGAAATGGCCATTAGAGGTCTTTGGCCTTCTGCTATCGAAGAAGGAAAGAAAGTTCTTGCTCAAGCCGGCGGTGATAATGATGAGGCTCGTATGATAATAGCCGCAGGACATATTGCTTGTCGTAGACTAGATGCGGCCAGAGAAGCTCTGCATAACCTACAGCAACCAGAAGGATACGATGAGCCTGAATTGATGGCCTTCATTTGCGAGTGGTTCGACCCTTGGAATGGTTCAGTTGATGAAGATGATATTTGGGATTGGGAAAACAACTCTTGTATCGATCATCTTAATGATTTGATGCGAATGATGAGATCTTGGAGTCCTCAGCCTACCGACGGCGCACTGCACAAGGACAATCTAACTTTGAATGCTAGGCTTTCACATGTGGCGTTACTACGTGCTCAGAATCAGCACAAGGAAGCATTGGAAATCTCTCTGAGACTTGTTCGAGAATACCCATTGATGGCAAAGCCAAGAATCGCAGCTGCATTATGTTTGGTTGACAAAGGAGACTGGCACAGTTCTCTTAGTGTACTAAACGAGTTAGAAGAGACTGATGGCCATGACCCTCGAGTTATGGCTTTAGCGAATATACTAGGTCGTCCTAAAACTGATGAAGACGAAGATATATTGGAAATAGCACTGACAAAGTCTGCTACAAAACGATCAAGAAGATGGATTGATGATGCTCCAGTTAACCCAATTGCGGCTTTAATGTTGAAAAGTGGTGTTGATGAAGCACTAAATGCCAATATTTTGATTGCATCATCAAGTGCTGTTGAAAAGAAGATGACTCCAAGGTTCACATCAGGTATAATTTCTCAAGTAGTCAATTGGGGTATTTTGACTCCTCTATGGTTGTTGGCTGGAATTTATGCATCGGGAGAATTAGGAATGCTGGAAGGTCTGGCGATATCCCTTGGCCTAATTTTGGGTCATCAAAATGCGAGAAGATTCAGGAAGCAACAATCCAGAGTAATACGGCATAGAGACCAGAAGGCTATGGTGGCATATGCAAAGAGGATTAAGCGTCATAAAATAAAACTTCAAAGAAATGAGATGCCAGTAGGTACGCATTTACTCCTATCGGGTATGCTCCTGACAATCAACGGTATTGTTTACGACATAGGATTCCCTGGCTGGATGACCACACTTATTCCTAAAGAAAGTGAGAGGTCGGTTCGTCCTAAACTAGTTCGTAGAGCTAAGGCTATGAAAAGAGAGAGAGATGCCCGTCTGCAAAATCTAACTCCTGGTTGGTGGCTCAAGAGGCCGAAAGAAGAAGGTTCTGAAATCCCAGCAATGGAGCGTTTGGTTGGCCCTGTAGCATATCGAGGGCGTGACCAATATGTCCAGCGGAAATTAGGTCGTGCTGCTAAACCCCTGGGCCGTTCACGAAATTCAAAAGGCATAATGTCAACCGATTTGAAAAGCAAAGGAATTCCTCACAATACGATTGTATCAGAACGCCAATCAAAAGCCACTCGTCGTGGTGGCCCAAGCCGTCCGAGTTAATTTTGCAGTTGATTTAGATTCAAAAGGGTCAAAGGCCGAATGTATAACCACCCTGTATGGTAGGCCATAACGGCGCTTGGAATGCAAGTCCTGAAAATTTGAATCATGCTCAAGTCGTGATGGATGCGGTATCTGCTAGTGGCACATTATATCGTGAAGGCTTGGGAATGATTGCAAGTGAAAATATTGTATCACCTATGGTACAGAAGATAGTTACTAGTGACCTACACGGAAGATACGCTGAAGGTCTACCTTTCAAGAGATATTATCAAGGCTGTGGTGGCTTTGATACCATTGAAGAATTGGGGCTAGAATTGGCAAAAAAAGTATTCAATGTGCCATTCGCTAATATTCAGTCGACTAGTGGTACAGTCTCCAACATAGCAGCGCTGAAGGCGTTATCAAAACCAGGAGATTCGATAACAGCTGTTTCGACTGCAGATGGTGGTCATATTTCTCATGCCAGAATGGGTGCCGTTGGCCTCAGAGATCTTAATTTGTCTACTTACCCTTGGGACGAAGAGAGAATGGAGCCAGATATTGATGCATCAGCCGCTCTTATTCGAGAAGTTGCACCTAAAGTGGCATTATTTGGACAATCTGTTTTCCTCTTCCCCACTCCATTACAAGAGTTGGCAGATGCTGCACACGAAGTCGGTTCAACTGTAATGTACGATGGTGCTCACGTTCTTGGCCTGATTGCAGGAGGATGTTTTCAAGATCCCCTTCACGAAGGAGCAGATGTAATGACAGGTTCATCCCACAAAACATTCCCTGGTCCTCAGGGTGGGTTTATTCTATCTTCCAGCGAAGACGAAAAGTTCCAAAGAAGATTGAACAATGCGGTATTCCCGGGAACTTGTTCTTCGTATCATCTCCACCACGTTGCAGGTAAAGTTGTAGCATTGGCTGAATTTCAAGAATATGGAGTTGAATTGTCAAAGAATACTGTGGCTAATGCGCAAGCATTTGCTGCAGCATTAGCATCTGAAGGTTTTGACGTATTGGCAGAATCTAGAGGATATACTGCTTCTCATCAAGTACTTACTAGACACGGAGATCTTGACTCTGGGGCTGGTGCTAAAGCAGCAGATTTACTTGAACAAGCGGGAATTATTACTAACATGAATATGCTACCTGGCGACACTAAGGCCATGACTCCATCTGGGTTACGATTGGGAGTGCAGGAATTGACTCGAGTTGGGATGGGTACTGATGAGATGTTAGATGTGGCTCGCTTCTATGCTCGAGTTTTGATTGAAAATGAAGACCCTTCTTCTGTGAAGAGTGATGTTAGAGATTTCAAATCTGATTACCAAATAATTCGTTATTGCTTTAATGAAGACGAAGCTAATGGCTACCCACTGTGATTCATATGCCACTAATCGATGAAGCCGAAACGCTACTCGACACACAACTAATGTCGGACATTGAAAGCAATTTCACTACTCGTAATGGACTTATTATCGATAAGTTTGGCAATCCCTGGTTTCGTTGGCGAGCAGATGGATTGGATAGTTGGTGGCGTATGTTTGAGGAAACTATTGATTCACCCATGGGGAGGAAGTTAGCGAATTCTGCATGCGATGAAGAAGAATGGTTGCTTAATTCAGGTTCACTAGATTTCACCGGTTTTTTTAGGAAAAAGAAGGTATTAGGCGCCTTAATTCACCGTTGGGGAATCTATGGATGGGGTGCGCCTTCATTGAATCCTGCAAGTTTTCAATCTGTGGGGCTGAATCCGATATTTTCAGGAATATTACAAGCAGATATAGAACGGATCAATTCCGAAAGATATCGAATGAGGTGGGAAGAGAAATCTTCTGAATCTTGTGTATTGCAATTAGAAAAATCTGATTACCCAATTACAGCCTCTAAGCAATCTGTCGAGTCTTTTGATATGGGTGAGCCATATCGTATTGAAGTCGAAGAAAAGTGGCGAATCGATGGATTAAGTCATCATTTGTTGCCATCTGGTTTATTCAAACGCTTGCAAGATTCATGTGCAGGATTGAATGCTAACATTGGAGAAGATGAAAGGGGTTCATGGCCAGATGAAGACGATGGTTTTCTTTCGATGGCCATCGCCAGCAAGAATTTGTTCGTTGCTGGTGAAGAGATATTTTTAGCTGCTGATGCTGATGGATGGATGCAAAGTTGTGATGCTTTTTTCTCACCAATGGGGTTATCGAAGCCTCAGTCTGTTAAATCAATAGATTCTAACGGTGGTATCGAATTGATTTATTCCCAAGTAGCAGTACCTGCAATAACATTGGGTATGCTTGCAGGTGCATGGATTCGTAGCGAAGGAAGACCTGTTAAAGTTGACCTTTCAAGAGAGGATAATTTACACAGAATTACACTGCAAAGTAGGTATGAATTAAGTTGATATTCTACACAAAAAACAATCTTTAGTCAAATCATCTACCGTGAAGGTTTATGACCAGAACTGTAGTGGAGTAACTTGCATTACCGTGCGGAGAGTATTAAGATGACAGTTTCACACAACCAGATGGCCTATGTCGCCATAGTCTCAACTCTAATTTTTGGTTCACTTTTCGTAGGTGCTACCGGATTCTTCCAAACCAGCGAAACCGCTGGTGATTTCGATGCTGCTGCAGAAGATGATATCATCGGAGATGGCTCCAATACTGGCCAATCTATGGACACTGACAACGATGGTCTACCTGATGCAATCGAGGCTCAATACGGGACAGATCCCTTAGACAACGATACTGATAGCGACGGTATGGAAGACGGTTGGGAAGTAGAAAATGGCCTCAACCCTCTTGACAACGGAGAATCAGATGATGCGGACAATGATCCTAGTGAAGCCAATTCTGAGGACGCAGAAGAGCAGGATGAAGATGATTCATGGCCAGACCCTGATGACGGACCAAAAGGAGATCCTGACAGAGATGGCTTGATTAATTCAATCGAAGTAATCGAAGGTACTAATCCTCGTCTTGCCGACACAGATGGTGATGGACTAAACGATAAGTGGGAAGTTACCCACAAGCAAGAAGTCAGTCATCCACTAGGTAACTATACCTTGTTTGACCCTCTTTCTCCTAATTGGGATTGTGTAGAATTAGATGCCGCAATGACTCAATCTCTTAAAGATCATTTCAATGGAAAAAATGGCGTGGCCAGTTGGGAATCATTATCCAATGGTGCTGGACAACATTCCTGCGACCAAGTATTGGATTCTGATGAAGACACATTATTCAATTTCGAGGAGGAAGATTATGGAACAGACCCAACCGAGCCTGACTCTGATGGCGATATGCTGAATGATAGTCACGAGGTTTCAAATTCTACAATCTCAGTAATGAGGGCAACTGGACAAAACTGTGGCCTAAATCTCATTACCCCTATTATCAGGGATGCTCCTTTCGCCCAGGAAGTCATGGATAATGGACTTGCTTGGTTCAAGGAAGACATGGACGGAGATGGGCTGTTAAATGGCCCTTCAGACTGGGATACTGACGGAGATGGAATGCCGGATGGATTTGAATTCTGTTTCACTTACATCCAAGAACATCCATACTCTGGTACCTCGGTTGCATCTTCACAGTTGCTTGACCCTGCTAACAGTTCAGATGGCTATGGTGATTGGGATGAAGATGGAATGAATAACATCGAGGAATATCAAGTAGCTATTGCGTTTGGAGATGATAAGTTCACTTCTCCTTGGCATGCTGACACAGATGAAGATGGAATGCCAGATGGATGGGAAGCAACAAACGGCCTAGATCCAAGGGATGGTTCCAATGGAGACATCGATTCAGACCGTGATGGATATGACGCTGATAAGAATGGTTTGGTAACCTTCTCTACCCTTGAAAATGCAGCACTAGTTGTCGCTATTGATGTTGAACTCGATGACTGGGTAAGTGTTAACGAAACAGTTGCACGTGCAAGAATTACATTATCTGGTGGTAACCAACAGGTTATCCCTCTAGTAGCCCCTGTCGAAGGTTACGTTTACTCAATTAATGTCGAAGTAGGTGACACAATCGAAAGTAGGCTTGATGTCTGGCTTGAAATTGTTGAATTAGATGAAATGTTCACTAATCTCATGGAATACAATGCTAGAGATTCAGACGGTGATGGGATTATTGACGGTCGTTCTACTGACCCACTAAACCCTGATACTGATGGAGACGGTTTGAAAGATGGAATCGAAGTTATTGGCTGGGAAATACTAGTCGTTAACCGTGGTGTTCAGAATGTTCGTGTCACATCAGACCCTGGACTTTGGGATACTGACGAAGATGGACTTTCAGATTACAAAGAATTCAATGATGTCTGCGAAACAGGTTCTAATGCTTCAAACGCAGATACAGATGGTGATGGTTTAGGAGATCAAGCTGAAGCGCTGAATGGATTCTCATGGTACGGTGAAGACTACTTCACCAGCCCATGTATGTATGATACAGACAACGATGGATTGGAAGATGGTGAAGAAGTAATTCTTGGACTAGATAACTTCCTGACCCATGCGAACAATTCGGATACAGATAACGATGGACTGAAGGATGGTTACGAAGTTCTCTTCGTTCCTAGGCCGTATCAAAACCCTACGAATCCTTTGATTAACGATACAGACAGCGACGGCATGCTTGATGGTTGGGAGATGCAAATAGAATCCGTCGAAGATAATACGAAATCCCATTCACTATGGGTATCAACCGACCTATGGCTTCCCCCTGGTTGCGACTCAATGATTGAGTGCGGTATGGATTCTGGTGGATATGTATGGAAGAGTTGGCTCGGTGGATTTATTCTCGAAAAGAAATATGAAATTCATGAGATGAACATGACTAATTTCGCAGTTCCTTCCAACTCACTTTGTAATTGTAACGGAAGATGGGCACTAGACCCATCTGAAGGTTCAATGAAGGACGATACTTATGACATCGATAACGACACACTACCAAACGGTGCAGAAGCGCCAGATAGATGGGATACAAACCCTGTGGACGATGACACTGACGGTGACATGCTTCCAGACGGTTGGGAAGTTAAGTACTCTGAACAGGCACTTATTCTGGGATTGGTTGACAATGCTACAACAAGCGCAAATGGAGCACGTGGAGTTATGGATCCTGCACTTAAGGATTCAGATGCTGATGGAATTGATGATGGGATGGAAGACCCAGATCAGGATGGCTTAAACCGTACAGGATTAATCGCTAAGTATTGTCCTTCGTATGAAGACCCACAATCTAGCAATTGTCACATTGACCCTGATACTCCTGATGGAAAATCATTCTATGACAATCTAGAAAATTACACTAGTTTTGAAGAGTTTGTTAATGGAACAAATCCAATTGCTAATGACAGTGATGGTGACGACTGGGAAGACGGAGCTGAAGTTTTCTACCAAGACCACGATGATGATGGAATGGCTACTGGATGGGAGTATTATTTCAATTTCGATCCATTTGATGGAGTCGACAGAATGACTGACACAGACGGTGATGGCCACGTTAACTATTGTGAATACAAGTGGGACACTAACCCTCGTGACATCAACAGCTTCCCTGGCCAAGGCCAACTTTGTAATGCTTTCGAGGAGTAGAATAGATGAGGCCTCTGACGAAGTCCAGCATAATGTTGGTTTCGATATTGCTTCTGTCTACGTGTTTGAATACGGGCAGTTCTCTATCCACCTCTCTCCCCGGAGATTTATCTAGTACATTGGATGATGGTGAATGGGTAAATGGCACACTTGTTGTAAATGGGTCCACTACACTTGATCCGCAAAATGCAAACTGGATTTTGTATGATTTAGATGACCTATATGGTGAGTGGAGTGTTCTACGTAGCGGAGAGTACTTCAGTGAGGTAACTCCAATTGATCTAGGTGTTTGGAACTGGTCGATAACAATAGATGTTCAAGGATTAGAATGTACATGCTGGCTAGAAATTAGTCAACCAGATGGGTTACAAAGGGCTATTCTAAATCGAATAGTTTTCATTGGAGACGGTCCTCATGACCCTATTTTATCACCTAAGCACGATTCATCAATTGTTTTAGATGAACCGGTAATGATTTCGACCTTAGGGCTACTTGCGAATGGAGTTCTAGCAGACTCGAATATCATTTTGTCTTGGTGTCATGCACCGAATGGTGCTTGCGATGGAGAACTATTGTCAGCGGACGCAAATGCTACATGGACTTTACAAGATGATGAACACATTGGGTCATTCCTTATCGATGCCGAAGAATTAGGACTCTATGACGGTACTTGGGAATTAACATATGTGTTACAAGATAGTTTTCTGAGAACTTCTCCACATGTTTCTGTAAGAGTCTTTGTTGACCAGACCGACCCTGAATCTATTCTGATTAGCCCTAGCAATGCATCTGAAGGTGACACAATAATCGTTGATGGAAGTGACTCCTGGGATGGTGTTTGGAGTTCAAACCTTCAGGCTGTTTGGTACATCCATCAGCCAGATGGTTCTATGCGTGTTGCTGAACAATCAGAAACCAATGGCTTAGTACTAACATTAAACCCTAAACAATCTGGGAATTATTCTGTACAACTTGATGTACTCGATATGGTTGGAAGAATGTCGAGTTCACAAGTTACGATCATAGTTCAAAATATTATACCTGTATTGGAGGTGTCAATTGATGGTATCGAAAATACCAGTCCTAATTCAATACAATTAGCAGAAGAAGAGAATCTAATTGTTTCTGCTATAGCACATGAAACTGGTAGCGACAAGGAAACACTGGTTTACGAGTGGTACATCAATGATGAATTTGTTTCCAATGATGAAATGTTAGAGATATCCAATTTAGGAGTTGGGACTCATGAATTACGATTGGTTATTACAGACGATAATGGTGCTACAGACAGTCATGAAATGGACCTAATTGTTAATGCCAATTCTAAAACTGATGATAAAAAAATCAATGTTTGGGCAATTTTACTAATCGTTGTAATTTTGGTTGGTATAGTCCTTTTTACAAAGCGAATGAGATTAACCGAGAATGAATCTTCATCAATGCCTAAGTGGAACAAGTCGTCGGAAACTGAATCTTCAGGTTACACTGATTCTGACCTTCCAGAATCTGAACTATGGAATGACTCTAATGCCTCCATAGGAGGCAAGGACTGAAATCTCAGTCCTTACACCGCCTAAGCATGTGGGATGATTCACTGCAGGCAGTAGGCGCTGAGCCTGCTTCAATTGGTAATGATGAATTTCGTGCTAGACAAGCACGACTTTTCTCTCAACTCCGTCCAAACGATCTTCTAATTATCACAGCACCACATGAGTCTACAAGATCGAACGATGTTCATTATCCTTACAGAACTAGTAGTGAAATGATGTATCTATGTGGATGGGAAGATCCAGAGGCTGTATTCTGTGCATTCAATGAAGAAGGAGTATGGAAATCATTGTTATTCGTTCAGCCAAAGGATTTACTGAAAGAAATCTGGGAAGGTCGTAGACCTGGAGTAGTAGGAGCAGTCAAAGATTGGCCAATAGACATTGCTTATCCACATGACGAATTGGAGGATAATTTGTCACAATTACTCGTGCAATGTTCCAGAGTATTCGTTAAATTGGGAGTTGATGAAAATATTGATTCATTAGTTGAAAATGAAATGAAAAGAAACTCTCGTGCTAGACAAAAATTTGGAACCGGTCCTGTAAGTATTGTGGATCCATCTTTCCAGATTAACGAACTTAGGTTAAGAAAATCTGACGGCGAGATTGCAATCATGCGACATTCTGCAAAGATAGCAAGTCAGGCTCACATTCAAGCAATGGCTAATACTAAGCCTGGAGTTGGAGAATGGCAATTAGAAGGTATTATCGAAGGCCTATTCAAATATTGTCGCACTTCAGGAATAGCCTATCCTTGTATCATTGGGAGCGGTGATAATGCTACAGTTCTACACTACACTGTGAATGATGACACTTGTGATGATGGTGAAGTATTGCTGATAGATGCTGGTTGTGAATACAAGGGGTATGCATCAGATATTACTCGCTCTTGGCCAGTAAATGGAAAGTTTAGCGATGCACAAGCTGAGATCTATCAAATCGTTTTAGATTCTCAATTAGCCGCAATCGATGAATGCCGAATTGGTAATTCATATGACGCTCCTCACATAGCAGCAAGGCGAGTTCTTGCTGAAGGTTTGATTAAACTCGGTGTTATCAAACAAGGATTAGATGAAGCACTATCTGCAGATGGAGAATTGAATACATGGTATATGCACAATACTGGGCACTGGCTAGGCTTAGATGTACATGATGTTGGAATCTATCGCCCTGACGGCGAAGCTAGGTTACTCGAAGAAGGAATGGTTCTAACTGTTGAACCTGGGCTATACTTTGGGGCATGGAGACCAGATGTGGATTGTCCTGAAAGATATGCTAACATTGGAATAAGAATCGAGGATGATGTACTCGTCACAAAAGACGGTCCAGATGTATTATCCAGCGACTGCCCGAAAACAATTGATAATATCGAATCTATTGTAGGAACCGCATGAGTGGTAACTATGTCTTGGAACGATATTCTGACATCTCACATGACAAGTGGTGACCGTTTGTCACCAGAAGATGCAGTTGTCTTGTATCGTGATGCTCCTCTTCACGCACTTCGCAATGCAGCAAATCAACGTCGCATAGAGATTAACGGGAATGAGGAAGTCACTTACCTGATAGATCGTAATATCAATTACACAAATATATGCACGATAAATTGTCAATTCTGTTCATTTTACCGTCCACCCGGTCATGAAGAAACTTATACTCAAACTATCGCTGAAATTAGTGATAGAGTTAGCAAGTTAGAGGAGATTGAAGGTACTAGAATTCTAATGCAAGGTGGAGTAAACCCTGAACTTGGTATTGATTATTACACTAATTTAATTCAGTCATTGCGAGAATTGCACCCAACAATAGATTTGGATTGTTTTTCTCCTATAGAGATTGAAGGTATTGCTGAAGTTACTGAGTCATCTACTCTTGAGGTTCTTCAAAAGTTGAAGGATGCAGGTATGCATGGACTACCAGGAGGTGGTGCAGAAATGCTTGTCGATGATGTAAGGAAAGATGTTTCTCCGAAAAAAGGAGCTCCTGCTAATTGGCTCAGGGTGATGTCAGAGGCCCAATCTCTTGGTTTGATAACCAGTGCTACAAACGTTTTTGGTTTTGGCGAAGTCTTTGAAGATAGAATCGAACACATGAGAAGGATTCGTGAACTTCAAGATGAAAGCATAGAAAAATACTCGAATGGTTTCACATCCTTCATAGCTTGGCCTGTACAATTGGAAAACAATACCTATGGCAAAAGGAACAAAGGAAGAAACAAGTTTGAACTAGGTGCTGGTCCAAGCGAATATCTTCGTCATATTGCCGTATCTCGTCTATTCCTCGACAATATACTGCACATACAGGCATCATGGCCTACAATGGGATTATCCATCGCACAGATGGCCTTATTGGGCGGGGCGGATGATGCAGGTTCTACTATGATGGAAGAAAATGTAGTGTCGGCTTCTGGTACTGAAAAGATGGAAGCTAGTGAAATCGAATTGCAAGATGCAATTGTAAGAGCAGGGTTTAGACCACGTCGAAGAAATTCAAGGTATGATATACTTGAAACTCCTTCTCCACTGACCAATCGTGAACAATTAGCAGCTCCGCCTCCGTCTCAATTTTGATCGTACCACACCAACCAAATGTTGGCTCTAATCTCACGGCTTCCACCGTTAGTATCCTGTGGAACATACTCTTGACCATTGAACAATCCTTTGTATTGTAAATTATTAGTAGATGAATTATCTACCCAATCTGTGATATCATATGTCCATTGTTTAACATCCTGCCCTGCACACCAACCCGCTCTGCCATATGGCCATGTTCCGTATTGATTTGCCACAACTCCGTCATCGACTAATTTCTCACAGCCTTGACTATCGCCAATAATGGGGTGCCATTCGTAGGCGTGGTTTCCATTTAGGTAGTAATGGTGTTCATGGTCACAGAATTCAGCACAATTTGCTTGGTCCTGATCAAATCCATGTCCTGTAATTGTGGCAACAATTTTCACATGGTGGTAATCGGTTAATGCAGTAAAATTGTGTTGTCGTTTATACTGCGATTCATTGTTGTATTGTCCCTTGAATTGTCCGCCAGTAAACACCTGTTCTCCACTGCTGCTTCTTTCACCAACATCCCAGTCTGAGAATAGCAACTTAATCGTCATCAGTCCCTTATTTGCACCTTGATACTTGAAAGTCCTAACATCATTATCCTCCAACATGAACATGTATGGGGTGATATCTGTTAGCCAACGACCTTCTCTTCCATATGTTGTAATCCAACGCATGTATTCTGTTCCACAAACACTTGAATTGTCACGATTACATATTTTCATGTATGCTAAGTAATCCCATTCATGGCAACCACCGTAGCTTCCATCACTATTGGAATAACGATTCCTTCTATCTTCACAAGCATGCTCATGGAAGACCTCTAGTGTGTCATAAGTAGTGATATTATTTGGGAGATTAATGTTAATATCCTGGTATGTCGAAGTGTAACCTCCTTGCCAGCCGCCGCTGTGCCATGTTTCATCAATTATGGTTACAGAATGCACGTTTGGATCATTTTCTCTGACTTCGGTAGGATATTCATAATTGTACATTCGGGCTTCATATGCCCAATGAGTGATGTCATTGGATGAACTTGTCCATGCGTAAATCGAGCCGATTTCTCTTGCTCTCTGGAATCTATCTATTCCATAATAAAAAGAATTCCAGTTTCCAATTAAGTCCCCTAATCCTCCACCTGCTGTCGACATGTCTTGATCTATGTAGTGAATCCTGTCTTGCCACTTCAGTTCTTCATCTGGATTCAAAGCATTTTGAACAGCATTTTGTCTTCCAATTACATCGTTATGGTATGAATTGTCGAATGAACCATAGAATAAGTGTGCATTATCTGGCAACTGCCTTATCATTGAACCCGGGCTCTTAGTCCAGTCTGCACTATTTCCATTTCCTGAACTACCTGTATATTTGAATAAAAATATGTATACATCTTCACCGTTCCACTCATTTCTAAATGACCATGTTCCATCTAATGTTGGAACTGAGAAGTGAGCCACAGTGTCCATTCGGCCATTACCATGGCCGGTTTCTTTCCAATCCACTGGAAGTTGGTAAACAGCACAACCTGCATTATCTGGTGTCCACTTCGGTTCTGTTTCTGAACAATTGTCGACATTGGAGAATACGCCATCACCATCTATGTCTGCACATCCAACCAAGTTCACAATATTCCCGATTGGTGTTCCAGGGCAATAGTCATCAGAGTCCATTACACCATCAGCATCAGTATCCCTTTCTGTTGAGTCGCAACCCCTATCATCAATGTCTTGAGCATTAAGTGGAGATCTTGGACATTCATCAAGAATCACACCTGTTTCATTTACATCATTTACTCCGTCTGAATCATCATCATCATCTTCAGATGAGTCTTGACATCCATCACCATCATAATCGAATTCAGAATTGCTATACCAATTTGAGATACCTCTCCAGCATGAATCATCGGTGTCGTTTACTTGATCATTGTCGTCATCTAGGTCCTCTGAAAGGTCTCTACATCCATCTGCATCCCAATCTGTATAGGGTTTTGATTCCCATCCTATTTCCCCAACGGGGCATGAGTCAAATGTGTCATAGACTCCATCATTGTCATCATCATCATCCTCTGTTGAATCGGAGCAACCATCACGGTCATAATCGTTTTCTGCATTACTAATCCACCCTATTTCCGATGCGCAATCATCATCAATATCTGGAATGAGGTCATTGTCATCATCCAAGTCTTCCTCATAGTCATGACAACCATCTCCGTCACGGTCTGTAATTTCGTTAGGGACCCATCCTTCGTCTTCTCCATATCCATTCGGGCATGAATCAGCATCGTCAGGAACCCCATCTCCATCATTATCATCGCTTGATAGAAGGATTATTCTTACATTGCGAGAATCTGTTGAACTTGTGTACTCTCCACAAACAGCACTAACTGTCAAGTTGAAAGATTCTTCAATCTCTAAAGGTTGGTATGAGTATGAAAACTCTCCAAACTCGTTTGGTGAAACTATCTTTTGTTCTCCTATGTTTACGAGACAAGAAGATACGTTAGAATGAATAACTTTGCCAGCGATAGTAAGTGGGGTCGGATTTTCAATTTCTATTATGGGGACTATGGAAATAATCGTGTCTCCTTCATCAGGGACTTGTATTGTAAAAGTCATTTGATATTTTATTGAGTCATCAAGTCCTTCAACAATTAATCTGACATTCACGACCCATGTACCTGGAATGTTTGGGACAAATATCAAGCTAATTCCGTCCTGAGTCTCTGTGAAACTACTTTCGACATTTTCAATTCCACGAGAACTAATAAGGTCATATTCATACTCTGCAGACAAATCATTCGGCGAAATTTCTACCAACGCTTCAATGATTACAACCTCTCCAACAGTGAATCCAGCATTGATCTCTTGGAATGAAAGAGATGCGTTAACATCTTGTGGCACATCCTCACTCACATTATCAGTATCTTCAACGTCACTATCCGTACCTAAACACCCAGATAAAACCATGATCAAAGTTAGGATTACTGCACTAAGTGGCTTGCTCTCCATGAACATACACTATGCGGTAAGCACATGAAACCTTTCATCACAATGTGTCACTTTCAGTGCGGCCATCTGAAATCAAAATATCCTCATTAATTACTGCTTGATCATGATGTGATACAATTAGAGGTTCAACCCATAGTAGTGGTCCGCCTTTGGTCCTTTCAATGTTCACAATCAATTCCCAATGAACTCTCAATAAGTCACCATATACAGTACCTGGCCAGTCTCCATCTGGCCTTTGTAATTCAAATTCGCCACCATTTATTTCCAACAATTGAGAGGATCCTGAGCCCATTATTCGCATTGGGCGCAAGAACACTCCTCCTGGTGCATCATGTCTTTCCATAGGGGCATCTTCACCCATGCCAGTTCCATCATCTAGTCCTTCTTCCCAATGGTGTGGTAATGGTGTTGTAAGTCCAGGAGGGGGCTGACCATCTTTATCACGGCCAAGTGCTGAGAATATTTTATGCCTGGCTGGCGGTAAAATCCCAACGCGCCAAGATAGTTTCATACCGACCCAATCTTCTTGTGGATTATCGATTACAATTTTGCCTACGAGGTTTTTACCACTCTTCACATCCTCAATTGTTATCTTAGGATTCTTAGGTGCATTTGAAAGGAATAAACGCTGTCTTCGTAAATCTCCTAGGTTTGCAGCAACACGTAACATAATTGGTGCTACCATCATTGGTACAATAATCACTGCTAGTATCGGATAGTCTAGCAATCCAAACCTAACCTTTCCAGTGCCAAATGTTGTAATTCCTAGTGATGATTGAATAGGTGTAGTAAATAGATAGAACAAGCACAAAAGAAGAACTATTACGACTCCGTTGATATAATTACGAACTTTAGCGTGTATCGGGTGAGGAATCAAGTACCACCCTGTGCGCTGCTTTTCAATGATCTGAGGCTTATCTCCATGATAATTAGAGTCCTTCTCATATTCGCCTTCAATCACTCTCTCGACTAGCCAAGAATCCTCATTCCCCAGTCTGAATGGTGGAATCACCGGGCCTTCAATTTCAAATGAATGTTCAACAATCGGGATATGTTCTGCATTCAATTTTGCAGATTCAAAAGGAGGATATCTGATTCGATGTTTAACACTAACCATTTCCTCACCCTATGCAAACAATAATTTGAATCCAGCCTTGACTGCTAATTTCCTAAATTCAGGTACTTTGCGCAGTAATGTCATTCCTAGGGGCACCGGATGTTCGATGTCACCTTCAAGATTAATTAAGTCTAATATTTCAGGACGGTTGAACATTCTGAAATGTGAATCTAATTCTTCATCATCAGGAATTGTAACTATCAAATCACGTAGAGCTCGTGCCCTGTCTTGTTCTTTCCTAAATGCCTTGAATGGCTTACAAACAGTAGCCAAATCACTTGAGCGTAATCTTCCCTTTTCGATAGCCTTGACTAGGTTTTCAATGATTGCATCTACTTGCCTAAAGCCTGGTCCAATCCCCCCTCCTGTTGTGGGTTTAGCCATGCCTGCTGCATCTCCTATTACCATAACTCGGTTCTTGAATGGTTTCTTGATAACTCCACAAGGGACCGGGCCACAATAGCGTGCAATTTCTTTTACATCTGCGAATCTTTCTTTCCATAATGGATGTTGGATAAGTGCATCATAACATTGCTCCATGCTCCTTCCTTCAAGGTCTTGTGGTCGTGACCAAACTCCGATTCTGTGAGTGTTATCACCAGTCGGTATTACCCAAGCAAAAAGTCCAGGAGCGACATCTCTACCCGTATACATCTCCAGCCAATTATCTTTCCCAGATAATCCACTTACATCTGCCTGGAAACCAATCATCATCTCTTTTGGACGGCCCATCTTGAAGTGTCTACGAGTCCAAGAATGTGCACCATCTGCTCCAATTAGCAAATCACATTGGATGTCAATAATTTCACCTTCACGTTCAATTTTAAGTTCAACGTAATCTTCCTTGACTTCAGCTTCTATTGGTTTTGACATCAACCACAGATGTGCACCTGCTTCCATAGCTTGTGCAACAACACCTTGATCGAATCTCTTACGACAAACTACGTGAGTTCTTGTATGGCCATCTTTGCCAACTGGTACCATTATCCCTGATGGAGAGTGGATGAGGGCCCCGTCAACATTCTGTAGTATTGTTTCTTGTAAATTCACTCTTTCCATAGCAGGGGGATTAACAAGTCCTGCACATTGGAATGGTCGTCCAATCTCAGCGTGCTCTTCAACCATTAATGTTGAAACTCCACGGGATGCCAATTCAGTTGCTAAACGCCCGCCGACTGGGCCGGCGCCGATGATAACAACTTGGTACATCAGGTGGTACTGTCAGCCTCTATATTGTCAAGGTTGTGCCAAATTATCTCTTAGCGAAGCGATATCCTACCGATTCATTACCCTTGAAGTAAAGAGTTGCAGTAAATGGTTTGCCTGCTTTTGAAGTGAAGTCTTCAAACGGCCCAACCTTCTTCTTTTCTACAAGTTCTTTGGCCTCTTCACGTGTTATTACTCTCTTGCTAACTTCTCGCATTATCGATATTTTACATCCTTCAGAGTTTGGCTCTGATTGGTAATGAGTCTCAGTTTCAATTATTCCAACATTGTGTTTTGTACACATTGCTACTATTCCTTCAACAACTGGGAATCTAGTAGCATCTGCAGCAGGTGCTCTTGGGGGGAACTCAAATCCTACCTTGTTTGCTTCCAATACAAGGTATGCAGGGAATGGTTTGCCTCGCTTTGAAGTGAAGTCATCGATAAGTTCTGACTTTCCTTCTGTCAATATTTTCTTAGCTTCAACTACAGAGATGTCACGTTTACAAATGTTCTTTCCAAGCCCTCTGAATTTACATTCACCGTTATCACAAGCATATGCCTTTTCGCCAATTCTAATTACACCTTGGTCACATTTTGGACATGGGCAAAGTTCCTCATCATCGGAAGATGTTGTTTCTGCATTGCTACCTGCAATGTTTACCTTTCCATCATCACCAATGCTTACTGAAACTTCGTATGGACTGCCATCTCTAGAAAAGAACCCATGTAGTTTCTCAATGGTTTTGTTTTCTAGCAGTCTTGTAGTTGTATTCCTGTCAAACCAACGACCACTAGCATCTTTCCACATTACGAAGGAGCAACCTTTGTCCCTTCCTTCGTTCTTTTCACAGATGTAAGATAGTACAGTTTCTCCAATATTTGCTGCACACAGTGGACAACTGCCGAGTGGCGCATCCTTTGCATATAGTTCTGAACGGTCGTGATCTCTAATCTTGTCGACCATCTCTTGAACTATTTCCCTGATAGTTCCCATGTATGAGTCTCTCTTGTGTGTTCCTTTTTGAACTCCGTCAAGTTTAGATTCCATGTCACCTGTTAACTCAGCAGAAGTAATCCATTCCACTGGGATTCTACGGAGAATATCTATCATTTTGATTCCATGGGCTGTTGCTCTTAGTGAACCCCCCTTTCCTCTACCAATGAATTCTCGAGAAATCAATTTCTCAATTGTATCTGCCCTAGTTGCTGGAGTTCCAAGACCCTTTCCTTTCATTGCAGCAGCCATGTCTTCATCTTCGATTTTCTTACCAGCGTGTTCCATTAATCGTAACAATCCGGCTTCCTTTAGTCTGCCAACAGGTTTCGTCTTTTGTTCTTTAAACTCATGAGATTCTAATTTTGCAGGAGCAGGGTTTGATGGTATTGTACCCCAGCCATCAGGTAGATTTTGATTCTTAGGACGAACTGCTCTCCATCCTTCAGTAGTTATGCTTCTTGCTTCTTTGATGAAGTTCTGCCCATCTTTTGTTGCGGTTCGCTTTTCTACTTTCCAAACAGATTCAGGATGGAAAGAAGCCAAAAATTGCCTGGCAATCAAGTCATACAACTTTGCCGCATCTGCGCCTAAATTACTAGGAGGGATTTTGCCGGTTGGTATAATGGCGAAGTGATCCGATACCTTTGAATTGTCAAAATTTCTTTTCACATTCTTTAGACCATCATCGATCAATCTTTGCGAGTGAGAATTCAATTTGTCTTGAGCGCCAAGCTGTCTAATGGTCTTCGAGATAGACTCCATCATGTCTTCTGGAAGGTGCCTGGAGTCTGTTCTTGGGTAGGTGGTTAATTTGTGCGTATCATACAATTCTTGGGCAATAGATAGTGTTCTTTTTGCTGCCCATGACCACATATTGTTTGCTTCTCTCTGTAAACTGGTCAGGTCAAAGTTGAGAGGTGGTTTTTCTGTTGAATTCCTGTCATTCTGAGATACTTCAAAATCACTTTCAGATTTTAGTACCTCTTCCAGAAGTTCTTTCTCGCTCTTTTCCATGATTCTATGGGCCTTGAGTTCAGGGAATTCTGGATCGTCTTTGTGGCCTGAACGTTCCCATCTTGCAGACCATTTCGCTGCACCACTTTCAAATTCACCTTCTAATTCCCAAAACGGTTCTGGATTGTGAGAAAGAACTTCAAGTTCGTGCTCCACAATCATAGCCAGAGTCGCCGTTTGTACACGACCTAGCGACAATGACTTCTTGTCATTACGACTTGTTCTTAGGAAAGTTGCAGCAACTCTTGAGCCATTCATTCCGATAATCCAATCGGCTTCTGCCCGTGACACAGCAGCGTCTCGTAAAGGAGAGTAATCATCTGAAGATGCTCTATTATCCCATGCGGTTTGAATCGCATCTGTAGTTAGCGATTGTAACCACATACGACTCATAGGGGATTTAACTTTAGAGTATTGAATGATTCTCCTGAAAATTAATTCTCCTTCTCTAGCAGCGTCACATGCATTCACTACTTCAGTACAGTCTTTTCCAGAAATCATCTTCTTAATCGCAGTTAGTTGCTTTCTGTTAGATCCTCTTCCAGTAATTGGTTTCAGTTCAAAGTTTTCTGGAATGAATGGCAGCTTGTCAATTGACTTCCTCCAATTCTTGAATGATTCATCATATTCTTCTGGTGTTTTCAACTCAAGCAAATGTCCGACTGCCCATGTCACCCAGATCTCCTCAGATTGCCAATGAGTTTCTTGTTTCGAACTTGCGCCCAAAACCTTGGCAATATCTGCGGCGACACTTGGCTTCTCCGCGATAATTACTACTGGCATGTTTCGGCTGGGGAAAACCGGCGATACTTGAAGCCTCGGATTAGGTGGTTTTCCAGCAGGTACTATAGTACCTGTAAAAAATATGGAATTTTTTTAGCGATTAAATTGTCTTCTCCGAGAGGTCTCATTCCACTCCCCTTCTGCCCCTGGACCTGCACAACCTATGCATCCAGGATATCCGGCTTCTAGAAGGTCTGTAACTTGCTCAAAGAAATCCGCCCAGTTACAAAGCGGTACCCAACAAACCTCCATATCTGGTTCATCGGCGCCAAAATCAGCCATGCCGATTATCTGGAAATCACCTTCGATGACATTTGGGAGTGATGTTTTGGAAGGGATGTGATCTGAAATCGACTGTATTAATGACCACGCATCTTTGGTATTTGTGGCATGAACTGACAAAATACAACCATCTTCTCTAAGGAATCTCCTTGCTGCCTCTCTAAGGGATGGCCACCGGGGGTCATTCATGTCCACTTTGAAGCCCACGATAGGGCAAGATTTGAAGGATGCCCTTGATAACGAGTGGTCAATGGGGCTAGGATATTCTCTATTTGTCCGGCCCATGCTGGCGCTCATGGATAGTGAAAAGGCCCATTCAAGAGCCCTCCTAGGCCTCAGGTTTACTTCGTTCACTTTCCTCGGAAGGTGGATGCTGCGTGTCATATATCGGCCAAGAAATGTTTTCTCCAAATGTATGGGGTTAGATTTCCCTAACCCTCTAGGTCTTGCTGCTGGAATGGATAAAAAAGCCGAAGCAATGCCCGGTTGGGAGAATTTGGGTTTCGGCTTCATTGAAGTTGGTGGTATTACCGAACATGAGCAATCAGGGAACCCCAAACCTCGTATGTTTAGGTCTGGAAAGCACGGTGCTTTAGTCAACAGGATGGGGTTCAACAATCCTGGAAGTCAGTTAATGTCGAGTCATCTTTCTAAATCCTCGAAGCCTGGTGTCCCTTTGTTTCTTAATGTGGGGAAGTCAAAAATAACTGCTCTAGAAGACGCTCATCTCGATTATGCCAAAACTGTTGAACGATGCCAAGAATATGTCGATGGCTTCGTAATTAACGTATCTTCACCAAATACTCCAAACCTTAGAGAGCTACAGAAGGATGAAGATTTGGCAAGAATAATCGGAGCAGTGCAACAACACTCTGGTAATAAACCGGTCTTGATTAAGATTGCACCCGACCTTGAAGATATGCAGATTCGTTCTATTGTAGACACGGCGCGTGGGCTTGGATGTGCAGGTATAGTTGCTACTAACACGACGATTGAACGTCCTGAGGAAGAGGGGATTATGCTTGAAACCGGTGGACTTTCAGGTCGACCTTTGCGTCAACGTTCCACTCAAGTTATACGATTGATTGCAGATCATACCGATGGTAACTGGCCAATAATTGGTGTAGGTGGCATTTCAAATGCCGATGATGCTTGGGAGAAAATTATCAATGGAGCGAGTTTAATTCAAATCTATTCGGCTATGGTTTTTCAAGGGGCGAGCTCAATCAAATCGATTGTAAATGGCTTAGATAAGAAATTGAAATCACACGGCATAGCCAACATCGAGGACGCAGTAGGTCTTGCAAGGAGGGCATGACATGTTCACACATCGAACTAGACTATTACTAATCGGTGGTGTACTCACAATCGCTTTAGCCGCTACTTTGCTGTTAGAGGCGCCTGAGGCTACGAGAAGCGTTGATGAGGTAATGGACAGCCCAGATGAACTTGAAGGGCGAGAAATCGCCATTAGAGGCGAAGTTCTTGATGGTTCAATAAATAATGAGACTTCAACTTTCATCCTTCACGGCGAGTCAGAAGAATTACTGGTTGATTTTAGCGATGCTTCTGTATCCAATGGTTTGGATGATAATAGAACAGTTTACGCAGAAGGGATACTGACTCAGAAAGACGGTATTTGGGTCTTTGAAGCTGATGTTATCAAGACGAGTTGCCCCTCCAAATATGAAGAAGCCACAGATGAATAACCTTCGGTGGGTTCAAAACAGTTAGGCTTCACGGCAAGCCGGGATAGGAGGGGAGTTTGCGTGCCCTCTTCCGCAAATCGCAAATGGCGGTCCGAACACCGAGGAGCGGCTCAGCCGGTTCATGGGTTCCCATAGGCGGACGTCGATGTCTCGCCCCCACGTGACCCGGGTGTCACGAACCGAAGCCGGAAGGAGTCGGGAAATGAATAACCGGGGGAACAGGTCAGGCCGGGAACGGAGCAGCCCTACCTGGGGCCATGGGTGCCGTGGGGTAACGGGACGGAGGAAGCTTGTGGATTTGGCCTTTGGATACGAGGGTCCACCTTCGGGATTCCCACTTTCTTTCATATTCTAAACAAGGGTTTGTAAGCCTAGTCGATTAGTTTCTACTGATACAATGGATAGCATAGTACTGGTTACATTTTGGTTTTCTTCATTATTCATAGGCCCGATGTGGATCCTGATGTGGTTCTTCCCTCAGCATGATATGACAAAGAAAATCGTTGGCGACTTACGAATTTGTGTAATGCCATTGATAGCATCATACGCTGTTTTACTAGGGCCTAATTTATTTGATGTTATTATGGCATTGGCAACACAAATGCCAACTCCCGATATAGTATTAGAGTTATTTTCTACTGATGAAATGATAATGCTAGCATGGTTACACTTCCTCGTTATGGATACATTTGCTGGCAGGTATATTTGGATGCGAATGTTAGCTGCAGAACGCCCTATCCAAATCTCAATGCCCGTTTTGTTATTCTGTATGATGGCAGGACCAATTGGTTTGCTAATCGGTATTCTTGCAACCTCAGATGTCAAAGACGACATCTCCGTACCATCCAGGACCCTCGAATGATGGTACTTCTGGCCAATCTGAAGGGATTTTTTCCTGTGACTTGACTTCTCTGAAAGCGAATTCATGGGTAGTCACTGCCTTTATTTCTACTTCCAGTTCAACTTCATCTTTGGACACATAAGACACCTGTGCTTCGATTATCCCGTCTCTAATCATTGGCTGGCACTCAAGTAAAAATTCTTCATGTACTTCGGCTCTGTAAATTACTTCATCTAGCCACTTGACTATCAGAATGTCAAAATCACCATCATGGGATATTTCCCATCTTGCAACCTTTCTCTGAATTGAGTTAACATCTTGATTAGGTGCCAATAGAATTGATTGCATACCGAGTGTCATCTCTCTAAGGAGGTCATTCCGGTTTTTGCCGAAGGCTCTGATTCCGACATCGGCAGTGGTTGGGCGAACCCAGTAACTCAATGAATCACCTCTGGGAGATTTGTAGGCTCCAAGCAACTTCGCCTAGTCTGTTGGCAAGGTCATCACTAGTCAATGTGAAATTCTGCGTGCCACTCATGATGCATTCACAAGCAGCGTTAGCAAGATGCGCAATATCTTCCACTGTCAATCCAAGGTTTACACCTGCAGCCACTGCCACAGCAGCAGCATCGATTATTCCAATCATACCCCGTGGTTCTGCGAGCGTACACGGTGCAGATATTACATCGCCATTGGATGTGTAAACTGTAACTCCATTCTCACCTTGAAGGACGACCATATTACTCCAATTATTCTCTTTGATTAGGGTTTTAGCAGCATCTGAAGAATCATTACTTGCCATCCTCTTTGCCATCAAGTCTAATCCACGGGTTTGGAATATCACCCAATCTGCTCCTGCTGTTCTATGAAGACCTGTAAGCTTTGGATCACAAATAACTGGAACCTCGGCTAATTTGGCAGCATTAATCAGACGTGCTGCGCCTTCGTCAGTAACCACACCCTGTCCGTAATCTGAAATTACTAGGACATCGGAAGTAGTGATTCGATTAACAGCCTGGTCCATGATTTTGGAATGGGCTTCAGCATCGACTGGAGTATCGTCTTCAATGTCCCATCTCAAAACTAGTTGTTGATTCGAAATAAGATATTCTCTTCCTGCGATTAGACGCGTTTTGACAGTTGTAGTTCGATCTTCAATAATAGCAATACCGTCACAATCAACTTCTTCTTCTTCAAGTGCTTCAATAATGCTTTCACCTGGCAAATCATCTCCAATCACTCCGAACAATATGGCATCAAGTCCAATGTTCTCCAGGCCTCTTGCAACGTGTGCAGCAGCACCTACGTCTTCATGTCGGTGAGTTTCTTTCAGAACGGGAACCGGAGCACGAGAGTTCAGATTATTGGCATAACCATGTATGTATCGATCCAACATGATGTCGCCAACCAAGACTACATCGCCAGACATGTTCTTGATTTGGGTTTGCAGGTTTACCAACCTGTCGTGGGTCTCGTGCTCAACATCGCTCATTCCCATGTTTTCACCTCCGGGGCTTCTTGTTCTTCAATCATCTCTGTCGAGAAGTTCTGCTAGTAGTGTTGCATGACGAGAATCGCTAATTCCTAATGTGTCACGTAAAGTAGCAAGCATTGCTGCTTCGTCTGAAGTAATCATTCCATCTTCCAGAGCAGTTACCAATGTGGCTTTGTAAGCCTTAGTAGAGTCATCTAAAACTGGATCCATTCTAGCATCAGTCATCAATTTCTCATGTGTTTCAAGGTCGATTCCAAAGGCTTCTCTCATTGTTTTCAAGAGTGCAATTTCATCTTGCATAATTTCTCCATCGACAAGAGCCTGCCTAAGCATATCAAGATAAACTTCCTCAGGAGGAGGGGCGTTCTGAGCCCGCCTAGCCTCATCAGATAACCGCCGGACTCTGTCTGGGTGCATTCCTACAAAATTAACAACTTCAGAAATTAATTGCTGTTCATCCTTGGTAATTTTACCATCTTCCCATGCTCTGGCTAGCATTCTTCTCACGAGGTTTTCACCTGCCTGAGCATCCAAGGAAGCAACTCCTTCTGGGTTAGATACAGGGGATATAACTGCACTATCATGGAATACCATTCCTTCGTCAACATGAGAAATAAGTTCGAGTGTCATTTGACCCCCTTTTCTTAATGATGAAAGCAAAACCTTCTGACCGTTTTTATCAACAAATAGCCCAAGGATTCGATCTCGTAAAGCACCAGCTCGCTCTCTTCCTGCTGGTGTTAGACCATACACTCTGCGTTTTTGTCTAGCACCCGGAACATGCCTTTGCCCAGTGATTAATTCTGAACGGTTTTCTAATTTTTTCAAAGTACGTGGTACATGTTTCCTTTGAACATGCACAGCAGCAGAAATTCCAGCCTGTGTGATAGTATTGGGGGCTTCCCAATTCCCTTCAGGTAGTATGTTGTCAAAGAGATGTAAAAGAGTGCGTTCTTCTGTTGTCAATGTGCCGAGGTAACCATCAACCATACTTCTCCCTCACAGTTAGGAGGAGGGGGGAGGCACATAAGACTGGTCACTCTGGGACTAACATGTCAGGCGGGAAAAGACCCAAACTAAGGGTTCGGAAGACCCGTCCAATTGGACAATCAGCTGAAAGTCCACCTTCTAAGAATCATCCCGAGCCAGAACTTAGGGATGGCGCTTGGTTCCTACCAGAACCAATTTCTAATCGTCTGCATCAAAAATCAGCATTGGGAAATCCAGTGACTGGAGGTGTCCTTCTGACTGCTGAAGAAATAATGTTCTGCCATTGGAATCGGCATGTTCCGTTGCCTAATGGTTGGGTAGATGACAGAATAGCTGAAGATGCTAACTTTGTTTACAAATCTGTAGTTTTTGATGTTGTAAGAGAGGGTGGAGATAAAGTCGTTCCAGTTGATGGCAAGTGGTTGCGATGGTCCCGAGAATCCCACCCTAGTCGGGGTGATGCAGAGGCTGTAGTTAGATGGGCAAGAACTGGTGATGATTTGGATATTAGTGAACTATTATCTTGGGCACAATCAATTTCCAAAGATGGGATGTTGGCTGAATTTGCATTGATTGATGATGAAATGGATGTTACTATGTATCGGTTAAGTATCATCCAACCACAAGGTTCTCTTGTGCCTGCAACAAAGGATGATTATCCATTACTGGGTGTTGAACATTTATCACGTCGATTCCTCAGGAATGACGAATTGAACTGGATTAATGGTGTCGAGAACCAAGTGACAGATTTGTTCGGCGAACTCAATTCGCGTGGTCTATTGATGCGGCCTGGGTTCAAGTATGGATGTCGTTGGAGAGTTTATTCAACACCTGTAGATGTTGACCATGCCCCTTGGCTTCTACAAATGGAACAAGATTCACCAAGGAATTGGGAAGGTGTCAGTCTTTCTGTAAGACTAGCTGAAGGGGTCCATAAAGGATGGGTCATCGCCCTCAAGAGGGACGACTGGAATTTCTTGCTCATCCGTAGACACTTGCCTGGTAGGTGAACTAATTCCTAGGACTACCCATAATGTCGCTAGCGCTAGTGCAATCGGAATTAAATTCGCAGGTTTTGTGTATTTGTCAAGTGTAGATAATTCTGAACTTTCGGCTTCTAATTCAACAGTTATTACATATCTATGTCCTGAATCAGATGCTAGAATTACTTCTCCCTTTACCATCATCCCGGGTGTCAGCAAACCAGCCGGGTCAATATCCAACACAATCGTTGAACCTGGAGAAACTTTCTTTGTACTTTCAGTTGTAGCAATCCTCGATAATGGGCCGTCTATCCCAATGATCCACGTTTGAGATGCATCTCCCGAAATTTCAATTGGTATTTCAATTTCTGACAACTCATTAAATCCAATATTGCTGTTAAATGATGTCTCTTTTGGTATGTTTCCAAATATCTCAAATTCATGTCTTAAGTCAACAATAGTTCCTGAATCACATGATATCGTACCTGTAATCAAACCAATAACTCCTATTGTTCCAGTTTGCTGGAAAATTATTTCTCCATCTTCTACTATGATGTTTCTTCCATCACTACTTTGCAGGTCAAACATAATACCGTCACATTCTGCTTCGATTGGAATACTATCATCAATAGTTAGTACTGACCCAAAATCTGGTAGGTTGACATCTGTCATATGTCCACACTCCATAGAAGAGAATTCAATATGCGGAGAATCATCTTCGATAATAATTTTAGCAGTCCAATCAACTAGTATCCCATCCCGATTCCTAATGGTAACACCCTCTGCACCAAACGTGTCGTTCTCCCAGAATAGGTCACTCGCTTCACCCTCATTATTACCGGCGACCATATTCTGTTCACCATCGGCTTCAATCACCAATAACCACGCTCTTTCAGGGTGTGAATTGACAAGATTATCATCAACATCTCCGGATTTTAAATCCTGTTGCAATACAAGAATACCGTTGCCGGGTAGTCTTGAATCATATCCTGAATCACTTCTGTACTCTATCCAAATGTACTCTTCGTCACCGATTGGGATTTTCAAGGATGTACCACCTTCAGAAAGCCCCTCCATTTTGATTTTAGGTCCTATACAATTAGTTCCCGGCAACCAGTCTAGTTGCATGTCTTGGTGTCGTTCTCCACCTACAAGTTCGATACTGGGTGTTGTTGGTAATGCAGGCCATACTCCATTTCCATTCCAATTCCCTTGGGCCATGATGTCCCATTTCCCAACACCCTCCCAAACCTGGTTAACAGTTACATCTTCAACTGGATACAAATCAGCAGCTCCCAGTTGATGGTACATCTCGTGTATCACTGTGCCAAAATTATTGTTAGAATGCTGGCTAGAGATTGTGTAATGTGAGATTTTCATTCCATCGGGCAACTCCACAATCTCTTCAATAGATGAGAAGTGTGACCAAATCCTTGAATTTGAACCACCTCCGTCTTCCTGTGGCTTGATACAGTGAAGGATTAGGAAGCGGTCAACCCAACCATCGTCATTGAGATCATATTTATCCCAATCTACTTCATCCTCGATTTCTAAAACTATTTCTTGAGCCAGGATTCTGGGATTGACTCCGTTTCTGCCCACATCATTTTGTCCATCAACATCATGCCCGTAGTCAGACATTGGAAAATTAGTAGTTATTATTCGTTCATGATAATCGATTTCTAATGTTGAGTTTGGAGAAATACCTTGCTGCATATAATCTTCAGCAGCATTGTCAAAAATATTTGATGCTCGTTGTTGGTTACAATTGGCTACTTCCTGCTGGTCGGGGAAGTCGATTAAGACTACAAACCACTTTTCTTCATCAGTAACTCCGACTAATGGTCCCTCATCTTCTTCTTCGCCAATAGTGATAGAATATTCTTCGACCAAATTATTTAATGCTTCGCCATTTAGATACGCACCCACTGTCAACAGTGATAGGATGATGGCAATAGGCCAACCGACAACAGGTCGCATCAGAGTCAAACATCCTGTCAAAAGGTATGAATCAATTGCTTAATCGGTTCATTTCAATGCCTAATTCTTCTATTGTGGCGATTAGGGAGAGGCTTGGATTAGTAATCCAGGCCTCGTTGGTCTGTAGATTTAGTCCGAATGGTATATTGTCGCCGAAATATACTGTCTTACAGTTTGTTTTTGACAAAATGTCAGTGCATCGTTTGTTCACGCTTTCTTCGCTCCAAGGACCATGAATGCAAGCCATTGCCAATTCACAGTCAATCATACTCCCATCTGTTCGAACTACAGACAAATGAGCTAAATCTAACGATTCAGTTTTGCAACCTAAGAATCGTAACGAGTCGATGTAATCTACAGGCAATGATTCGATCACACAACCTGAGAACACTAATTTATCTGCTCCAAATCTTTTCACAGTATCCAATAACATGTCTTGCTGTTCACTACTTCTGCAAACCGATTCATAGGAGACATAACCCATTCCTTTCAATGGACTGACTCTTGGTGCAGTGCCATGACAACTGCAATCAACATACAATACTCTGAATCTCCCACCTTCAATATCCAGTAAATCCATCAATCCATGCCCTATTGGAATAGATGCTCTAAATGCTCTATATCCTGCAATTTCTACAAGTCCTGATGCAAAGAATGTCAAAGTGAATAATAATCCCGGTAAGCCATCTGGAATTACAAGCCACAAAAGCATCAGCATGAAACCGTGTATACGTAATCTCCACCAGCCAGCGTTCCCTGACCAGAGAAGTTTAGACATGCCTGCAATAACAACTACACTCATTGCAGCGAGCACCAATATTATCGCCCATGCAATTGAAATCGAGATTTGCAACATTTCTGCGGCATCATATCTACCTACGAGTCCTGTTTCGTCGTTGAATGAATGACCATAAGCGTATAGCCATGGGAGGAATTTGATTACAGTAAATACAAGGGAGCACAACGCAAGTGCCCACATAATTACCATCCATGAAACGAATGCTCTTCTTTCACTAGGAAGCAAACCTGGCCTTGCAAACGTATATGCTTGAACCATTGCAAAAGGAGCGGCCGTGAATAATCCTAGCAGAGATGCGCTTAGCCATCTCGTGCCAGCCCATTCATCCGGAGAGAAAATGTTGATGCAAGACTCTGAACATGGATCTAATTGTAATAACACGTAATGCAGTATTTCGTCGATTGAAATCGACCACACTATTGTCAATATCACTACCAAAATGATGATTGAAGTTAGCCGCTTTGCAAACTCATCAAGATGAGATTGAATACTGCTCCTGTCATCACTTGACAGGTGCAAGTCATTCATGGTAATCATACCATGTCCATTGGCATTTCTTGAGCGCGTGCTTGAATCACTGTACGGTATACCCCGTATATTCCCCAAAGCATACACATTCCAATAACAAGTGTGTAACCCCAGGGGAGTTCAGTGTCAACAGCCCATCCCAGACCGATTGCTAGAACTAGAGCAATCGAGCCACGACGTATTCCTTGTGGGACTGCTAGTCTCATGTCCAAGTAAGGAGGACCTCCACCAAATCGGCGTTCGTAAAATTCTCCTTGTATTACTGCTGCAATGATAAGAATAGACAAGGTAGTCCAGAAGTAAAGATTGCCTTGTGTAAGGTAATCATTTGCAACTTCTGCCTGAGCTTCTGCTTCCAATTGTTCATCTGACTTTTGCCCGAATAGCGAATCATAATCGCCCACACTGATTGTTCTTAGGCTAGGATCTTCGTCTGGAGTTGCTGTTTCCGGAGCGCTGACAGTGAACGCTAGAGTCGTCCAATGGTCACCAGCATCTGGTGCTCCACTTCCATCAACTGCATTACCTGCTAGTGAGAAGTGGATGTCACCTAAATCTTCAGAAGGTGCCTGCCATTCAATGACCCAGTCGTTACTTGGAGCATCATGAGACACTGCTCCGCCGGAATCAGGTACGATTTTACTTCCTTCACCTGGGGTGAATGTACCAGCTTCGTAATCCCAAATCATGTATCCGCCAGTTGAGTAGGATGCATGTGCTAGACTAATTGTGAAATTGTACGAGGCGTCAGCAACATAAGTTCTCGGGACTCCAGATATTGAAAGAATAACTTCTGATGAAGGAGAGCCACCCGCACCGTGGCACGAACATCCTTCTTCTGGGACTATTCTGTCATTGTGCTCCCATGGTGGTCCTTGCGAGTTACCAAATGCTGGCGCTGCAAGCATTATTGCCAAAACTGTAACCAGCAGCAAGGTGAACCTACGGGACATCGTTTACTGCCACCTGTGATTGCCTATTGAACATTGTCACATTCTGTCGCCCCTAAAGGGGCGTATTCTATGTTGTAAAATGCTCAAAGATCTTTGATTGCATTGTTCAATTGTGTCATCATTGCTTTACCATCGCCAAACAACATCATCGTCTTGTCTTCGTAGAACAAATCATTGTCAACACCAGCATATCCAACCGATAAACTCCTCTTGATAATGACGACAGTGCGAGCTTGGTCAGCATCTATGATTGGCATTCCTGCCAATGGACCCTCTCCTGTTCTTGCCGCAGGATTGCATGTGTCATTTGCGCCGATAACGATAGCCATGTCACATTCAGAGAATTCAGAGTTTATTTCATCCATTTCGATGAGTTGTTCGTAAGGTACGTTTGCTTCTGCTAGTAATACGTTCATGTGTCCTGGCATTCTTCCAGCAACTGGGTGGATTGCATACTTGATTTCTGTGTCAAACTTTTCTGCCATAAGGTCAGCAAATTCCTTGACTTGGTGTTGACATTGACTTACTGCCATTCCATATCCTGGAACGATGATAATCTTCTGTGCACCGTCGGCCATCATTGCAACCTCATCAGCGTCACTTCCTGCTTTGGTTCGAGTTAATTCTTGCTTTTCACTACCACCGAATGACTTGAACAATACGTCAATCAATTGTCTGTTCATGGCCTTGCACATGATCACAGTCAGAATTAGTCCTGATGCACCAACTAGGCTTCCTGCAACAATTAGTACACTGTTACCGATAATGAAACCAGTGAATGCAGCTGCAATTCCAGAAAGTGAATTTAGAAGACTCACGACTACTGGCATGTCTGCTCCACCAATTGGTAGAACCAGTATTATTCCTAATACACATGATATGGCTATTATTCCCCATAGGTAGTCAGTGTTGGTTGGGTCTTCTGTTGAAAGATAAATCAACGCTAAGACCGATATGAAAAGTATTCCTTTGATTGGGTTCAACCATGTCGGGCCCCAAGTTGGAGTTCTAATCCACTTGCCAAATACTTCGATACCACCCTTTAATTTGAACATTGCAAGCAATGAACCGGTTAGTGTCATCCACCCAACTAGTGCAGACAAACCTGCAGCAACCATTGTCACAGTTAGTTTGAGTTCATTATCAGGTATAGCATCTGAATTTTCGAGATATTTCCAAGTTTCAGATAGTGCGACCAATGCAGATGCTGCTCCGCCAAACCCGTTGAATAATGCCACAAGTTCTGGCATACCAGTCATCTCTACTCTTTTTGCCATAATGTATCCAATCAGTGAACCAAGAAGGATACCTCCTCCAATAATAGTCCAGCCAACAATTCCACCATCAAAGTGCATATCGAGAACAGTAGTAATTACTGCTACTGCCATACCCATCATACCGTACTGGTTACCGCGAGGTGCAGTTCTTGGATGGCCTAATTTTTTGAGACCAAATACGAATAGTATTGCAGATAATAGATATCCGAAAGCAACCCAATCTGTAGACATTTCAAGCACCTCTCTTCTTTCCAGCAATCATATTCAACATTCGATTTGTGACTGCGAAGCCACCAACTACGTTGATCATTGCTAATACTAATGCGACAAATGCTAGTATTCCAGATACTGCTGTATCACCAGATTCATATGCGACATTTGCTCCTAGTAGGGCGCCGACTACGCTGATTCCTGAGATTGCATTTGCACCACTCATCAATGGAGTATGCAGCATTGCTGGAACCTTAGTGATTAATTCTACACCAAGGAAAATCGATAGCACAAACAGAGTAATTGAACCAATTAACATTTCAGGGGTCATCAGAGAACACCTCCTAGTCGTGTCTGCTTAGGATGCATTTCTCCATCCTTACAAATCAGCACTCCTCCCATTCCCGGGACGTGGAAGTCATTGCCTTCAGGAGCTCCAACTAGAACATCATCATCTTCAGATATTTGGAATCCATCTTCTTTGTCAACCAAACTCGTAATGAAAGTCGTTAGGTTGTTTGAATAGAGCATTGATGCAGTATTGGCAAGAGTTCCCGGCAGGTTCGATGTCCCTACTATAATCACACCGTTGTCAGTTGTATGGACTTCTCCAGCCTTGGTTAGTTCACAGTTACCGCCGACATCAGCGTTCATGTCAACAACGACAGCACCTGATTTGAAAGTTTCAACTGCTGATGCTGGAACTGTGATAGGAGCTGGCCTACCAAATATTCTTGCTGTTGTCACTATTATATCTGCATCGCTTGCAACTTCACATACCGTGTCGTTCACTTTTTGAATAAATTCTGGAGTCAATGGTTTTGCATATCCTGCTTCATCTTCGAAATCATCCATTCCATCAACTTCGATGAATCTTCCGCCAACAGATTCGATTTGTTCTGCTGCAGATTTTCGTACATCGGATGCATAAACCACTGCACCGATTCTCTTCGCTGTTGCAATAGCTTGTAATCCAGCAACACCCGAGCCCATTATGACTACTTTAGCAGGCCTTACTGTACCAGCAGATGTTGTCATCATTGGGATTCCACGAGGTACTTGAGATGCCCCTAACAATACAGCTTTGTATCCTGCAAGGTTATCTTGACTAGAATTTACATCCATAGATTGAGCACGTGAAAGTCTTCTTGGTATCATGTCCATGCTGAGAAGGGTGATTCCACCGTCAATGCAAGATTGAACTTTCTCAGGGTGACGGAAAGGATCAGCGACGCATGCAACAATCTGCCCCTTGGTCAGTTTACTTGCTTCAGGCATTCGAATTGATATTATTATTGGACATGACAAAACTTCAGCATTGTCTCCGAGAGTAGCGCCAGCGTCAGTGTATTCACTATCTGAATAATTAGCAGCTTTTCCAGCACCCTTTTCGACAACAACTTCAAATCCGAATTTCATCAATTTTTTCATGCTACCTGGTACGATTGCAACTCTCGTTTCGCCTTCAGGTTCCATAGGGACTCCGATTTTCATGATTCCACCTCGCATATGCAAAAGCACACTCGATATTTGCCCCCAATGATATCCGGTTCTTGAACGACTCGGTCATCATTCGAATATTTGGTGTTCGAAATAACACCGCCTATGCTTATGGAGGTAGTTTGTCTCGGGTGTGATATCGGAGTGTTATCAATGGCAACCGGGCGTAGAAAAATAGCAGTTATTGGAGCCGGAAATGTAGGAGCAACTTGTGCATTCGTACTAGCACAAATGAAAATTGCAGATATTGTACTATTGGACATATTCGAAGGCTTCGCTAAAGGCAAGGCTCTGGACATGAGTCAGAATAGCAATGTGCTCAATTATAATGGGACAATTACTGGTACTGCAGATTATGCAGATATTGCAGGTAGCGATGTCATCGTAGTAACAAGTGGGTTCCCACGCAAACCAGGTATGACTCGTGAAGACCTTATTGGTAAAAATGCAGAAATTGTTCAGCAAGTTGGAACTGGAATCAAAGGCCATGCGCCTGATGCTACAATCATAATGGTTACCAATCCATTAGATTTGATGACATACCACATGCAGAAAGTCACTGGTTTCCCTACTAACAGAGTAATTGGTCAGGCTGGCGTACTAGATAGTGCTCGTATGGCACATTTTATCGCACTTGAATTAAATTGTGCTGAAGAGGATGTTTCTCCAATGGTTCTCGGTGGACATGGTGATACTATGGTCCCACTACCCCGCTACACAACCGTAGGTGGAATACCAATCACTCAACTAATGTCTGATGAACGAATTGAAGCAATCAGTGCTCGAACTGCTGGTGGCGGTGGCGAAATAGTCAAGTTATTAGAGAGAGGTTCAGCATTCTATGCGCCAGGTTCAGCCGCTGCAATAATGGCTGAAGCAGTACTGAATGACCGTCGTCGAGTAATCCCTGCATCATGTCATCTAACTGGACAGTATGGACTTGAAGATGTTTACATTGGCGTACCATGTATTATTGGAGCGAATGGCGTCGAGACTATTTTTGAATTGGATCTTTCAGATGCTGAATTAGAATCGCTTCAAGGCTCGGCTAATTTTTACAAAGGGCAACTGAAAGATATCTTGGGATATTAATCGAATAACAAATTAACTGGCTTTGATTAGCCGAAACATGGAAGAAGATTCGGGATTCAAGTTGTTACCAAAAAACGAGAGTGACAAAGACAGGGTTATTCGTGCTGTGATTGCGGTTATTTTGATAGGATTTTATTTCGCTCTACCTTCTAGTGTTAATGCTTCAATTGCAAATATTGGTTTAATCGTAGCTGGTGTATTATTGTTTAATGCAATATCAGGAACCTGTATGATATATCGTGCGTTTGGAATTAACACTTGTCCGATTCCAGAGAATAAGAACTAAGATTGTATCTCACCCTGGTTTATTGCAAGGTAAGTCCCCAAAATATATGCTAAAATCGTAGCAATAATTCCGATAGATATTGCAGATTCAAAACTCCAATCTCTTCTTAATAAAAATGGCAGTATTATGAAAAATAATAGTGACGGTATTACAAGCCACATTATCCCTTCAGCATAATTGGCAACTTGTTCAACATCTTTTGTGTCATTGTACAACCATATTATGGAAATAATGCTGATCAAGGGTAGAGAAATTAAAACTGCACCATACAATGTAGATTTCTTAGCAATTTCACTTGCTACAACAATTATTGCCCCACTAAACAATCCTTTAGCGACCATACTCAACCAATTCATGAGTTGGAGTTCGACAGCCACCCTATGAAGAATTCGTATTAATCGAATGCACCAGGTAAGAATGTCCAACGAATGTCATCTTCCGTAATCCCAGTATAATGGTTTACAATTCTTGGTTCGTTAGCTACTTTATTGTGATATTTTAACAGATTTGGATACCTTGCAATTACCGATTTCTCTATCCCGTCGTAGTTCCCTGAAAATAGCGCAAACAATTCTGTGAATAATTTGAGATCTGCAATACTCATCTCTTCGGTATCTGCCGCCCAACCAGAACTTGATTTTCCTACTTTGTCTTCTAAAAATTGAAGATTCTTAGCGCCTTGACCACCAACTTCGAAAATGGCTTTACGTATGGCCACTCTTTCATCTAAATCTGAGATTCCAAATGTAGTATCCAATGCTCTTGCCAGAGGACCCATCCCATCCATAAATTCGTCAGCCTTTGCTGCTTGATAGGAGTCTGTAGGAATTAATCCCGCAAAGCCACCTACATACCTCAGGATAGCGGAAGATTCTGCCAAAGTTCCGTTTGGTGTTTGCAATACAGGTAACATGTCCCAAGGTAACTCTCCATCGTTGCGCATCTGATTGAAAACTTCACCATTGACTTCAACATCTTCCCATTCCAGATCTGATAAGGATAGTGCAACTCTACTAGCTTCTCCGCGACCAGGAACTGGGAAATACAACAATCTGTTCATATCTCTGGGGGGAAAGAAATCCCTTATTGTAGGTTTGGAGTGATTCTACAACATCTCTCCACACCATTTGCAGTGCTTTGCGTTGTAGTCATGTCCTTCTTTGGAACATGCTAGACAGGCTTGTGTGCTAATGTCGCCGATTTTCATTAACTCATTCGAGATAATTCCTGTTGGCACAATAATCAAGCTATAACCCATTACCATGATCAGTATTGCTAGCATTTTACCAACGGGTGTAAGAGGTACTGTGTCTCCGTATCCAGTGCTAGTTAGAGTTGTAATTGCCCAGTAAACACTTTGTGGAATTGATGTGAAACCATTCTTAGGACCTTCAACTAAGTACATCCCAGCCCCTGTAATGAAGCTCAAAATAGTAATTGTTGATAAGAACACTATGATGCGGTCTTTTGATTGAATCATTGCCTGACTCAATACATTTGCCTCACCTAAATATCTTGATAATTTGAATACTCTGAATACTCGTAATAGACGCAGCGCCCTAATTACAAGTAGGCTTTGAGCACCAGCATAAGCCAAACTTAGGTACGTTGGAAGAATTGCTAAAAGGTCTACTATTCCGAAGAATGATGTTGAATATTTCAGCGATTCACGTGTTGAATATAATCGTAAAAAGTATTCAATAGTGAATAATATTGTAAAAAACCATTCTATGAATACTAGTTGTGAATGATACTTCGAATCTACAGCATCAACACTTTCGAGAGATACAGCAAGTACGGATGCTACAATTGAAACCAGCAATGCTACGTCGAAAAATTTGCCAGTTGGAGTGTCTGCCTCAAAAATGATTTCATGAATCCGGGCTTGCATCTTGGATGAGCCTGAATCGTTTCGCTTTGCAACCTCACTTACCATATCTATTCCATCAACTATTCACTTTTAGCATTCTGCTAATGTTATGGTTGTAAATGGGTATTTCCTAAGTATTGAATACCAGTCAATTATTTTTGACCCTTTGAATTACCAATGAATTCTTTTTACCGACGGTTGTAGCATTCTCTACAGGGTTTGGCAATCTAACTAACTCTTTGCCTTGTTTTCCACGGCTGCGCATTCTTGCGAGTACTTCTTGCCCAAGGTAGCATCCTTTTGATTCATGGACCAAGTGCCCAAGCCCACATGCAAGGGGATGATTTTTGGGAGTTATTTCGAAACCTTGCATTGGGATCATATTTTCTACTCTATAATCGTCGAATTCACTTTGACTCATATTTGTTGTAATCTCAACACTAGTTGGTGCTACCATTAGCCAACCTCGGAAGGTATGTGATATCGTTACACTACCAGGGGGGGTTATTTCTGTGGTTGACAAATATACATTATTCGATGCAGTAGCATCGCCGATTGTAATATCTTGGTTGAGTATCTTTTGAGAGATATGTGCCAACAGGTCCTCTTTGTACGGATTATGTCCAACCAATGCAATGAAATCATCCGTTACAATTACACTAGCCATATCTATTATTTTGGCAGCATTTGTAGTAAATACGGTGGAGCAAGAAGCTTCAACCTTGTTCGTAGATAATCCGTTAATCAACTTAAGGGCATCTTTACCGCGTACAATCAACACGTAAGCGTCGAGTTTGACGACACCCATTCAATCAACACTCAGGAGAATGATTCGCCGCAGCCACAAGAACTTGAAGCATTAGGATTGTTTATCTTAAATCCTCCACCCATTAGGCGGTCAATGTAGTCGATTTCAATACCATCTAATAGGTGAGATGTTGCATTAGGAACTAGAACTTTAAAGCCATCAATTTCAACAACTTGACAGTCTTGATCTGTCGATTCAACAATTTGTAAGTCGTACATGTAGCCTGAACATCCACCTGATAATACTCCAACAAGGAGCGAATGAGACATGTCGTCTCCAAATGCAGATGATAGCATTTCCTTTGCTTTTTCAGTTATTGTCAAATCGACATCAACTACATCTGGCTTATTGATGACTACGGCCGGGGCTGTATCACAAGTATTGCAGTCCATGTACACTCCACATGGTGGACTCATATCAATCTGTGTGCTTATTCTGGCAACGGTATTGATATTTCGAATAGACAATGGTCCTGTCCTTTTGATGTGCACAGTCTTTCAGATGCAGTCGCATCGAAGCCATGCCTTTCAATCAGTATCCCTTCCAAAACACCTTCGTCCATGTGGCACAAAATCGACCCTAACTGCGGGTTCTTCTCGCAACTGTTAGAATCTTTCACAGTAACCAGTGTAGGGGGAATCGTATCAATTTCTAATTCTCCCATGCCAAGTGTTTTCCATTGGTCAATGAGTCGATTCCAAAAAGCCTTATCTTCAACTTCCTCTCTTAATTCCAAGGCTAATTCTCTACCTATTCGTTGTCCAACACTTCGTAGTATTTCGCCCATGTCAATTCCTAATTCACTCAGTGATGCAGCCGAAATTCCTAGAGTAAGTGGTTCATTTGGCCTTCTCAAAACAGCATTAGTAAATCCAAATCCTTCTTGATTACCTATCAATCCACGTAAGCGATTGTAAAATGAGCCTTCACCGATTTTCAATTTCAGAGGTTCAGTTATCATTCCATCGACAATCCTCGCCCTGGCAGACTCAAAAGCTACACCTTCATTCCAGTTGACACGAATCAACTCGATTTGTGCTCTCATGTAATCCTTTGATTCGACAAGTAGCGCTGCATCTTCTTTACCTCTGCCAGTTGGATTTACTTCAGAATGTACAATCTGTACTCCGACTTCACCATCAACATAAACACCCATCTGTGATTGATTGGTATGGTGACGTATCTCGATTCTTTTGTCTAGATTTTCATAGAACCGAACAGTTTTACTTTCAATATCTGCAACTATTTTGATTTCGATTCCTCTGTCCAATGCTTCCGTAATTGAACTTATTATACCCGATCTCATGAGGTGCAAAATACCCCACTTTGATAACATCATCCATACTTCTTTTTCAGACTCCTGAATGATATTTTCTATTGTTGCGTATATGTTGTGTCTATCTTTTACAACTGTGAAAAGTGCTTCATTAGTTTGTTCATTAACCTGAGAGTTTATGATTACTGAATCAGACTTTAACTCATCCAAGTGCTGCTGAAGTCTTCGAACATTTGCTTCTTCACGCTTAATCATCTGCTTGAATACATCAGATACTGGTATTCCAGTAAACCGCATCGGCTTGTCAAGTGTTGCCTTTACGAAACCCATTTCTTGTAATTTCTTCAGACTATTGTAGGCATCCATTCGAGAAATAGATACCAACTTACCAATTTCACTTGCTTTTAGTGGTGGTTGTGCGCAAAGTGAGAGAATGATGCGGGCATATTTCTCTTCAAGCCCACCTTCAACAAGACGTTCAATAATTTGTGAAGCAGTTTCAACACTCATAGTCTCAACTCATCTTACGTTGCTGTTCCTTAAGGAGAATATTACATCGACGAATTTGCTCTTTGGCTAGTTTTTGTTGGTCCTTGTCCAATCCTCTTGGTGCTGCTTGCTCAAAGCACTTTATTGCATCTCCAAACCTTTGCATTTCAGCATATGCAGTTCCCATGTTGTAAAGCGTTTTACCTTGAACACCACTTGGGTTTATCACCATAGCTTTGTGATATGATTCTACACACTTAGGATAATCTTCTAGATAGTAAAGAGCATTTCCTCTACCATTTAAAATTCGTATTACCATTTCATCGTTGTCTGCAAAAGAAGGTAATGCTCTATCAAAACAAGATAATGCTTCACGGTACTTTTTATCTTCAATCAGGCCTACTCCTTTGTTGTACCATTCTATATCATGATTTGCTATTGCATTGGAGCTAGAATCGATACCCACTGCGTTGTCAACTCTTGCAGTTGCTTCTAATGCTGCTGCAGCTAGATCAACTTCAGGACGTGCTTCTGATACCGCAATTGTTGGTTCAGGTCTTACAGATAATTCTGGAAGAGGTTGTTGGGGAACAGTTTCAACCGGTGGGGGGCTATATGTTGGGGGCACTGAAAATGTGGGCGTCTCAACTACTGGTTCAGCATATGATGCCGGTTCAGGTAGAGGTACGGCCGACACAGGTGGTGGAGAATAAACCGGAGGTGTTGGTTCAGACTGAGTTTGCTGAACCATCGGACTTTCAACAACAGTTTCCATGTGTTGTACCGGATTTGGATTTACCAATAGATGTGCCTTTTCATGACATCTTTGTGCAGTTGTCATATCTCCTGCGGCTTCTAGTGAGCGGGCAAGTCCAGTCCATAATTCTGGATTATTCTTGTCAGATTGAATCATTCCTTTCCAACACTTGACAGCATCTGTATGGTTTCCTGCAGCAGACAGTGCACGACCCATCAATTGTGTATTTACTTCACACATTGATACAGCTTCTGCTGCTAGAGCAGGTCCTTCTGGAATTGTAGGTGGTAAACCAGCGGTATTTTCTAAAATCTTTGCTTCACCTTCTGCTAATTCAACCAATAATAAGGCAAGAGATTGGCTTCCACCTTCTTGACTCACCAGGTGACGTCTTGCTTTCAATAGACTTTCAACATCGCCCGTACTTTCTGAAATATTTGCTAACCTTTCTGCTGCTTTTGTGTAACTTGCATCATTTTCTAAGGCATTGTTGAAGCATTTCGAGGCCTGATTTGAACTTCCTTTTCTCTCATGAAGGGCACCTAGGTTGAAATGGCATTTCGCATTACTTGGATTAAGGCCTATGGCATGGGAGTATGCTCCTATTGCGTGGTCATCTAGGCCCATTGCAGCCATTGCCCCTGCAGCAATCCTCCAGGAGTCGAAATGTTGCGCAGCATCGCTATGCAAATGATCTTTCAGAAGTTGAAGTGAACCCGATGCATCACCACTAGTCAACATTGAAGTTGCTGATTGGCATAAAGCATCGAGGTCGATTTTTTCTTCTTCAGGCTCTTCAACAATCTCAGGCATTGGAGTTTGAACTTGCGGTTCTACAGTTTCAACGGCAGCCTCTGATTCATTTGTTTCTTCAAATAATTCATTTACAGAGTTGCCAACAGTAGGAGTCAAATTTTGATCAACCAACTTCTCTTGAGTGTGTGGCATTACTGTTGGAGTGTTATGTATCACTCCACCTGCTGCTTTATTGGAATCCATGATATTGACTAAATGAGGATGGCCTGGGAAATATTGTAGCGCCCTGTGAGCTATCTCAACAGCGCCGTCCATATCTCCGAGCCTGTCTAGTAGTACTGCTAGATTTGCTAGCGCCGGGCCATGATTTGGATCTAAGTCCAAACATATTACGAACGATTGTCTTGCACCTTTGGGGTCTTGTTCGGCTTCTAGCAATACTCCTCTATTGAACCAAGCCATTGAGTTTGACGGGTCTAATGCGATTGCCTTGTTGAAAGCAGTTAATGCCGCAGTATGGTCTCCAGAACGGTGCGCTGCTTCGCCTTCAGTTACTAAGTCGTCAACAGTTGTATCAATCGCCAACTCCTCATCTTCTTGAGAATCATTACTTTCTTGTGTAACTCTTTCTTCATGTTGATGTTCTTCAGCAGGACTCGAAATAGCAGTTTTAACAACATCTGCTAATGAGTTCATCATAGCATCGGTAATTTCAGCCGCAGCATCGATTGGGTTGATATTTTCACCATCGGACATGGGGTCACCATGCTGTTGTCATTCCCATATGGGATAAGGATTGTCCGTATGCGTTCCCGCTCATTTCATACATGAATCCATTATCAGGTCATTTGTGAGACCAACATTTGGTAACGAAAATGGTGGTACATTCATCCTTATTGAACCGGGAGAAACCGGAGATATAATCGTAAAAGAACCATTCTTCATTGGCGCACGGCCCGTTACTCAAGTAGAGTGGAGTGTTGTAATGGGGGACAATCCTTCTAAGTTTCAAGATGGTTGGTCAGCCGGACTTAGGCCAGTTGAACGTGTGAGTTGGCTTGATACTCAGGAATTCATCTCGAGATTAAATGAAAGAGAATCAGAGCCGAGACTAGGTTTGTCAGGAGTATGGCGACTTCCAACAGCAGAAGAGTGGGAATTTGCATGTAGAGCAGGTACGACCTCAAGATGGTATCACTCTGATCGAGATGCCGATTTAGATGAAGTTGCCTGGCACGGAGGTAATTCCGGGGCTACTACACGGGAGGTGGGTCAGAAGAAATCTAACGATTGGGGGTTGTTTGATTGCCATGGCAATGTTGCAGAATGGACATCGACCGAAGTTGGAATCAAACGTATTACTAAGGGTGGTTCGTGGTTAATGGAATCAGAATCCACTACTTCTTCCTACAGGGGAATTTCAGCTGTTGACAAGCGTAGTGATGGAATCGGCCTACGTTTGGTATGGTCGCCAATATGATTTACTACCAAATATTGGGTTTAATATGCGCCTGTATCACAATCCAAGATGCTCTAAGTCTCGCCAAGCAGTGGCCCTCCTTCAGCAACAAGGTGCAGATTTTGAAGATTATCGCTACTTGGAGAAAGGAATCTCTCCTGGTGACATGAGTATTTTATTGGAATTATCAGATGTAATTCGTTTGAACGATATATCGGATAAGTCAGAATATAATCTAAGCCAAAAAAATGAAATTCAAAGATTATTGCAAATAGAACCCAAGGCTCTTCAAAGACCAATTCTCATACACAATGGCAAGGCAGTTATCGGAAGGCCGCCTGAAGATATTCTCACTCTTCTTCACGAATCTTGAGTACAGTTGCAACATTTAATCTTACAAATACTTCTAGATAGGCTTTGATTCGTCCTTCTACAGGTGCTATATCTTCGTGATATAGTGATACCATAATCTGGCATATTTCTCCAAAATTCCTTTCTCCATTCATCAATTCCCAAAGCATAGATTGAGTATGATGCATGGAACGCCTTACGACCTTTGGGGCACGAAGTAATTTAGCAAGTAATCTTTCAAAACGAGTAAATGTTTTCTCAATTAAAAAAACAACATTTCTGCCTGTAATACCTTCTATTTCAGGATGAATACCAGGCTCACCCCTATATTCCCAATTAACTGGGAGCTGGACCGGGATAAAATTAGACCAATCTCCTTCAATCATTACATCCCCTCGGTTGTAAATGTAAGATATACGAGTGATAACATCGATATTGCTCCACATATTCCAACAATTCTTTTCAAATTGTCTTTCTGAGTAAAATTATCGAGATACCATGTGGCAACTCCAAATATTGCCACTAAACTGAGTAATCCATACCACATGCCGGGTACATCACTCATGATTGGTCGTATGATGTACTGGCTGTGAACCTTGCGCTGCTTGCCATGCTTCATACTCGGCAACTTTGCGGTTGTATTCTGCCACTTGTTGTTCGTATTCAGTCAATACATTCTCTTCGGAATGTACAGTTGAAGGTGGGCCGGCAAATGCTGTTGCAGGCGGGCCAGCAATCGGTACAACGTCTTCTACATATTTTTCATCGTCTTCGTAGTATTCTTCTTCATTACTATCTCTTCTACGAATGAAAAATAATGTCAATACTACTACCACAAGTACACTTAATCCTGAATATACCAAAGTTGATGAGTATGACTCTTCATTTACAGGTGTACTCAATGTAATACTCTGTGAAATACGGTGATTAATCCTATCATCGGTGCCATTTATTAGAATCTCAACATCTCCGCTGTAGCTACCAGATTCCCGGATAATTTCACACCGCATGTTGTATTTTTGAGTAGTTAAGTGGCCTTGATCTATTTCGACTCTTATAGTGTCAATATGTAATGCATTACCATCACATATCGCCCCCCATCCATCTGGTAGTTTCGCACTAATGTCAAAAATTTCACTTTTTGTAGATGTTGATGACATATTAATCCATAGAATGTGTGGAGTGTTTGGAGGGATATCTGTGACACTTTGTTCAATTTCCTCTACAACAACATTCCTTCTTTCAGCCACCATTAGAACAGTTGACACTGTCTTAGTAATTGGTCTGCCTAATTCATCTAAACCGCCTTCTAACTCAATTGTGGCAGAAATTATTGAATTTAATTCACAATCTTCTGATACGATAATATCTGAATATAGGATGACTGATTCAGTTGGTCCTAAATTCAAATTAATCCATTCCTCAGAACTCTTTGAAAGACCATTATTTGTAGATAAGAACCCAATGACATCACAAGAAGAAGTCGATGTTTGAATTACCAATCTTGCCCGAATCGAACTGTCCTGTGCATTACCAATATTCCATGCTGTAGCGTTGAAAGTGTGTGATGAATTTGTTTCAATAGATCTTTCCACAGAAATTCCATCTAGACGTGGTTGACGTATGGTATCTGTAATTGCTTCAAACATTACTGAGTTATCCTCTGAATGGATATCTAATCCTCCAAGTGGCTCTACTGAAATAGTAACCTCATGGAATTCTCCAGGCGCCTCTAATGGTGGAACTAACATCCATAAATCAATCTGCTTAACATTGTCCAAATCATATGATACAGATAGTTCTACACCTTCTGTGACATTCGTTCCATCATGTATTGCCCACCACGACCAAGTTTCTGATGACCAAGGTAAGTCAATAATAGCAACAGCCGCTCCATTCCCATTATTGGTTATTTCAACAGAAATCAATTGCGGAATTCCAGGTTTCAATGAATTTGGAGCATCCATTAATTGTATTGTCAAATTATCTTGCGAGTCTACCCGTAAACCCTGCCATCCATTTCCGGTAATCAATTCACCAGAACGCATTGATAGGGCCTTTGGGGAGATCAACGGCGACAAATCATTTGCTTGTGCATTATCTGGGGCTGTTATACGAACAGTGTAAGTGGATGATGAGCCAGGTGATATTGCTAAGTCAGGTGAATTAAGTAGTTCTACCACCCATCCGTTAATTTCGGTATAGTTTATCTGAGGCTTGAATATGTCAATTCTGCTTGCATTATTCCAAATTCGGAAATCCACATCTCTTGATTGCCCAGCATCAATTAGATTGTCACCTTGAGTCATTGGCTCGATTGATATTTCAGCATCACTTATCATAGCCGCTGCTATTTCTATCGATTTAACATCTGATCTTCTCGAATCATTTGAACTGGTTGCTGTGAGCCATACTTCGGCAGTTACATCCGGTTCAACTCCTTCAGGGATAGTTGCAGTTAACCAGATATTGACGGGAGTATCTACTCTAACGAGAATATCTGATGTTTGATTCCATGCAAATACAAAACTCCAACCATTTGGAACATTCTTGTCCTCAATCGACAACGAGAATACATCTGTAGCTTCGCCTATGTTTTGTATCTCAACTGGGAATGAACATGTACTACCTGGTGTACATCTTGGCGTTATTTCTGGAGTGATAATTTCAGGCATTCTGTCAGGTAGGACTTTGATTACTGTAGTTACACCATCTTCAACTGTGGAATGTCGGTTTGATGTGACATTTACAGTTACAGGAATATTGCCTTGACTTGCGTTTTCATCTACCATAACTCGGAGATCAATTACTCTCGACTCCCCCGGTAGTAACTCGATGCCTGATGTCCCCAGACTGACTCCATTTGGATTAGAGAAGAAATAGCTCCAGCCAGTTGGCACCCCATCTGCAGTTGGTGTGTATCTTGCAGAAATATTACCGCTATTGGTTACTTCCAATCTAGTTGTGGACCAATCTCCTGGAAGTCCACCCAAGGCGTTTACTCCCGCTAAACTAACTTGATATTCATTGATTCGGGCTGCCTGATCATAGATGATAACCATGTCATCAATCCAAAATCCAATGTCATCTCCAACCGCATCTGTAGTGAAGGTAAATCTCAATTGAGTAGACGAATGAAAGTGTGAATTATCCACTGGTATCAATGGCGAGTTTTTACCATTATATGCTGCTGAGAATGTTTGCCAATTAATTCCATCTTGGAAATTATTGTCCACTGTACTCTGCATGGTAAATGTCTCATCCCAGATACCAGTGTCATCTTTGATGTAACCTTTCATTTGGTCTCCAGCGCCAGCACCTCCTGTGTAGAAGAATGAGTACCCTATCGCCGCATTATGCCCATTTACATCGTCAGCAACATTGAACACAGGACTGGTTAATGTCGATGTTGTTGAACTCGAATAAGTTGAAAATTGACCATTTCCTACATGGAATGAATTTGACTGTGAGATATACGCATCAGAATTGACTTTCCAATCTCCGCTTATTGTCCACTGACTCATGTCAACACAGTTATCGTAAAGGTAGGCAATAGTAAGATGTCTAGAATGTTGGTTATTTGACTGATCATCATCTCCGTTTGTATTTGAGACTGAAATTTGGAGTGTGTGATTTCCAGTATAATGCGGGGTCCAAAGTATGTCCAGTGATGCTGAAGATGAACCGGGTATCGGACTTAATCCACTAGATGTATTCAATAACTCAAACCTGGTATATTCGTTGTGTAGGACAAATACATCAACGTCAACAAATCCAGATTGAACAGTTCCTAAATTCTCAATCACTATATTGATATTCATCTCGACACCAATAACTCCATCGGTAACATAGAGGTTTTCTGGCTTATTGAAACTGGCAATTGGGTAGTTAGATGAGAACATTTGATACAATGACTGATTTACAGAATCAGGATATGTGATGGAGATATCGGTTATGTCCAAGTCAATATTAACTGCACGAGACGTTGCTGCATTTGCCATCGGCATTAAAGATGGTAAAAGTAGGGCGATTAGAATAATCGGGACGATTCGTCTCATGGGCCTCATACTGCCACAATAATGCAAGCAATATGACACCTTCGCTATTCTTCTTCTAATGCTTCCTTTGCAGATTCTAGTTTGACTTCCAGTTTCTTTTGCTTAGCCCTAGCAGCGAAATATACGGTGAATGACGGAACTAATACCATACTGAAACATCCTATTACGGCAGCTAAGGACCACATAAATTCAGTGGCAGCATCGACTTCAAACTGTTCGACTGAAGTTAATTCTTCGTTGACTTGGGTCAAAGATACAGATGGGCTAACCGTTCTATTACCATTCTCGATAACAGTGATTCTTATTGCAGAACTTTCAAAATTGGTTGAGATGATTTTACTGGATTTATCTTCTGCTTCATCCTGAGAGTCGGCATAGATTGAACCTTTTCCCCTGAGAGCGGGGTCCGGGTCAGTTAATGAGATGATGGATGCATATCCATCACTGGAGTTCACAGTATGTTCAATACTCTTGGAACAATATTCAGAACAAGAGAAATCTTCAGCATCTGTGTCACCTAAGTCTGGGTGGCTGTAAAATCCTTCTTCATTGGATATTGAAATTGTTGATCCAGATGAGAGTCCGGTGCCTGTTAGATTTATCCAAGTGAGATTACTAGTGTCCAAGTTAGCATCCCATGTCCATGTTGTAGTATTAGCATCCGAATCATGTAATCGTTCAACATCTTCCAAGGCCACTACAGACTCGTTAGATTCAGCACTGTAAACGTATACTTCGCTATCAATGGTGGCTCCATAAACGGCGTACGCTAGCAGTAATATCAGTGTCAAACCCATTCCGATTAGGGTACGCAATAGGTTCGGGTTTTGGGCCAATGCTTTGCGCATATTGCATCCCAAAAGGGAGTACTTCATGAACCCTACGAGACTAGGCCCGCAGTAGCCCCTTCAGGACCTCGTTATTTTGGTGCCAGAACAGTGCCTTTGATATAGGGGAGTTAGGTCGGCAGGTTGCTTGGTGCTACGATGACGACGTTTTACGATGTCCCTGCTGACCTACTGAATCCAGCTCTTGCTGATAAGTTATCCTCTGTCGATAAGATTTCACGCCCTCAGTGGGCCGATTTCGTCAAGACGGGTATTCATCGAGAGAGGCCTCCTACCCAAGAAAATTGGTGGGAATTACGCTGCGCTGCACTACTGCGCAAGGTCGCCCGCGAAGGACCAATCGGTGTCAATTCACTTGCTCAAGCGTATGGTGGAAAGAAGGACAACGGGTCCAACCCTCACACTCCTGCTATGGGCAGCCGTCACATCATACGCACGGCATTGCAACAATTATCTGATGCAGGCCTTGTTGAAATGAAGGAAACTAAGACAGTTCAGTCTGTCGATGGTGACCAAAAGTTATACTCTGGAAGAACTCTTACATCTGCTGGACAGAAGATGCTAGATGAAGTTGCACATTCTATACGTGCACAGGTCGAGGAAGCATATCCTGGACTTGCTAAATACTGATTGGAAGTGAAAGGACGTGGCAACAATGACAACCGCCGCTGATGATGAATTGGCCAACTTACGTGCTCAACGTATGGCGCAAATTCAGACTCAGTTGGAAGAACAAGCAGCAGCCCAGGCTGATGCTGAACTTGAGCAACAGACTCAAGCGGCAGCGGTTGCCGAGTTGGACAATTCGATGAAGACGATCCTTACTCCAGATGCTCGCTCAAGATTGGCTAGTCTAAATCTAGTAAATCCTGAAATGACAGTTAGAGTCAAGACCCACTTGGCTAAGTTAGCAGGAGAGAACAGGATTGCAATTCCTGTAAATGATCAACAACTCAAGCGAATCCTCGCAGGTCTTTCCGAAGGCCGAAGAGAGACAAGCATCCGTAGAATCTGAGGTGAAAAAATGTCACGTAACAAGCCAGCCGCAAAGAAAATTCGCTTACTAAAAGTGGGTAAGCAGAACCGTCGTGTCCCAGTTTGGGTCATGCTCAAGACAGCTCGTAACACGGTATCTCATCCAAAGCGCCACCACTGGAGGCGCAGTAAATTACAGAGGTGATTATGAATGGCACGTGGAGCAGTTAGCGAACTAGTAGTTCCTTTGAGGAACGCATGGAACATTACCCGATACAAGAGGGCACCTAGAGCAATTCAAATCATCAAGAATGAGGTAGTAAAGCACCTGAAAGTTCGTGAAGATGAAGAAGTTTGGATCGACCCGGCAGTTAACGAAGCAATTTGGTCTCGTGGTATCGAGAACCCGCCTCGTAAGATACGCCTACAAGTCACTCGTCACGACGAGCCAGACATACCAATTGAAGTCAAATTAATGGAGGAGTGAAAATGGGTAATATACGTCCAAGTTTTATCAAAATTCGTGCAATTATTCTTTGTGAAGAACACGGTGAAAAGTTCACTAATGACTTCGATCATAACAAGAAAATGGTTCAAGAATTAACCGATGTTGGAAGTTCAAAGAAATTACGTAATTGGATTGCAGGCTACGTAACTCGTTACCGCCAGCGCCGTACTGACTGAGTGATTTCAATGGCGATTAGAGTCGCCTGGGAGAGAACTCCTGTCAGTGTCCATGGTAGTAAGAGTGAATTACAAATGCTAATTCAACACTTGAGAGACAATCATAGTTTCCGTAAGCATTCAATTGTAATGCCAGATAGAGAGAATGACGAAGAAGCAGTCTTTTTCCTCTACGCTCCTTGTGATCCAAGATGGATTTCGGAGGCCATCTAATGGGAGACCGCTTAGATGTTCCACTTCCGAATTCAATTTACGAATTGGACATCGTATTAGTTGGAATAAATCATCCTGGCAATTTGGGTGCAGTGTGCCGAGCTATGCTGAATCATGGCTTTGCTAAGTTATCGCTGGTTAATCCGAAATGCTCGGTAGATGATGAAGAGGCACGAAATCGTGCTAAACATTCAGGTAGGATCTTAGATGATGCAACGATTTACAGTTCTCTAAAAGATGCAATTTCAGAAGCCTCATTGGTTGTTGGGACTAGTGGTAAAAGAGAGGTTGGCTCTAAAGTTCTCAAGAGACATTTTGTTTTACCATGGGAATTCGCAGATAGAGTACGTACCCTTGAGGGCAGAGTTGCATTAGTTTTCGGAGAGGAAGGAAAAGGCCTTTCCACAGAGGAACTTGATATGTGTGACATTCTACTAACACTTCCAACTTGGGAAGGGTATCCAATTGCCAATCTATCACAATCAGTAGGTCATTGTGTCTATGAGTTACACAGAGACCGCGTTAAGAATGGCTTATCTGTTCTTGGTGTTCAAAAGAATCGAGGCCTTAAGCCACAACTAAGACAGATTCTTAAACAATCAATAAGCGAATTTGCAGGTTCACTTGATAGTGACATTAACGAGTTAATTGCTGATGTTTACGACCGAGTAATAATGCGTGGACTACCAATAGATTCCGAAGCAGAAAGAATGATTGGTTCTCTTGTGCAAGCTACTACTGCCCTTCAGAAGGTTTCTGGAGACAAGGAGTGGCAAAGAGATCGAAGAAAGAGAGTTACTCCCTCCAGCAAGCCCAAGACTTCGGAGTCTCCCTAACATGCATTGCAACTAGTCGTAACTTGTTACCATATGCAGTTCTTATGTGCGGCGCAACTTGTTCATATGCCCACTTAGCAAGGTTTTCAGCAGTTGGAATGAATGGGACTTTTACGATTCGATGCTCCGGAGGAAGTAGTTTAAACATCTCAAGTAGGAGTTCATCTCCGTCATAAACTACGAATGCATGATCGATTATATCGTGGACATATTCATTCAGAATAGCAGATACATCTGAAAAATCAATCAGCATACCTTGTTCTGATGCACCATCCACATCAACAACATCACCTTCGATTTCAGCTTCGAAACGGTATCTGTGGCCATGCATGTGCTGGCATTTCGACTTATGATTAGGTACGCGATGCCCGGTGTCAGTCTCTACGAATCTACGAATTATTGTTGTCATTTACTCACCCTTGAAATCTAAACAAATTGAATTAATGCAGTATCTAGGTCCTTTGAATTCATGGAATAGATGGCCTAAATGTGAATCACAATTCGAGCATCTTACCTCAATTCGGGTCATACCATGACTTGTGTCCTTTATCTGAGTGATTTTAGCATTCGGTAACTCTTCATTAAATGCAGGCCATCCACATCCAGAATCAAATTTGGAATTTGATGTAAACAATTTCAAATTACAATCTGCACAGTGGTATACTCCATCCTCGTAGTGCTTATCGTATTCTCCAGTGAATGGCCTTTCCGTTCCATTTTCTTTCATTACATAATGGCGTAATTGAGCCTTCAAGGCGTTTTCCAAAACCTCTTCCCATGAAGTGACGTATTCGACAGGGTCTTTCCTTCCGATTGCGTGGAACGCTAGTATTCTCTCGATATCTGCTCCACTTGTACCACTAGATCGCCCTTTAGAATCTGGGTTGTATGAAGTATTGGTGTTTGCAAATACTGTGTCAAAATCAAGATTCAACTTTTGGCATGCTATCAATGCATCTCGCAGGATTGTTTCTTTATCGCCATCGATATATGGAAGATGGAAGGATACTCTTTCACTATCCCAGTTACCGAGTGCAAATGATTCCTGTAGTGATTCGTAGAACTCTGGCCTACAATCAGGATAAATTGCATGATCTCCTGAATGCACACCTAATGCTATCTTGACATCAGTATCCTCTTTCATTGCAACAGAAAGAGCATATCCGTAAACAATGGACGAGAATATTGCATTTCTATTGGGAACTACAGTTGCTTTCATCTGTTCTTCCTCATAATGACCTTCTGGTATTTCGATGTCATCACTAGTCAATGCAGAATGAAATAAACCCATTGCGGATGATAAATCTGCAATTTTATGCTCAACATCGTGACCCATTTTTGATAGATATTGTATGTTTTGTTGTGCTCTTTCCAACTCAACATTATGCTTTTGACCATATTCGTATGAGATACAACTAACTTTGTATCCATCAACTAATAGTCGAATTAGTAGTCCGGTAGAATCCATTCCACCACTCAATGCCATTACAGCTCGCATTAGTCTACCCCCATCCATTTGTGTGTTTGCAAAGATAATCTCCAACCAGGACTAGACTTTACTAGTCTTTCAACTACAGCGAAATTTTTGCCATTTTGTTCGACAGAATCCGTGTCCATGTAGCACGGCTGAATGAAGTGATGTTCAAAACCTTGTTTTAATTCATCATACATCGACAAATCCTGGCCACAATATACAACTTTCAACTCATGCCCTACACGCTGTTTAATCGAGACATTAGGGTATAGTTGATCTTTAGGTGACACACATATCCAATCGATAATTTCTGGAACTTCGATTGTACCGTTTGTTTCAACAGAGAGATTTAGGCCATGTTTCTTCAATTCGGAACCGATTGTTTGCAAATCCTGTAAACATGGTTCTCCCCCGGTAAATATCACCCTTTCACAATTGAATGAAAGAATCCTTCCAACAATATCCTCTAGATTCATTTCTTCATAAGTAAGGAAATCTGTGTCGCACCATTCACATCGAAGATTACAGTTTCCAAACCTAACAAATACATGAGGTACTCCTGCATGGAATGCCTCACCCTGTACAGAATGGAATATCTCAACGATTGGATATGTTTGCAAATTATCACTTCAGTTTGACAGAGGCGTGCTTCGTATTAATTGCATCAATTCAGTTCTTGCTTCAGTTTTTTCAAAGAATACACCGCGCATTGCACTTGTTGTCATTACTGCTTTCTGTTTTGACACTCCTCTGCATTGCATACATCCATGTGCTGCTTCAATGATAACTGCAGCACCAAGTGGGTTCAATTCAGTCTCTAAATCATCAGCAACACCTTTTGTAATGCGTTCCTGGTTCTGAAGTCTTCTAGCGTGTAACTCTACAATTCTAGCTAGTTTACTAATCCCGACAATTCTTTCAGTTGGTATGTAGGCAACATGTGCCCTTCCTTTGAATGGCTGAAGGTGATGTTCACAAGTTGAATGGAATTCGATGTCTCTTAACAATACTATACCGTCATATCCTTCTCCATTGAAAGTAGAAGATAGTACTTCTTCAGAATCCATGGAATATCCAGCATATATTTCTTCAAACGAGTCGATAACTCTCTTGGGAGTATTTACTAAACCCTCACGTCCCGAATCACCTTCGATATATTCTAGCAGTGTTTTTACAGCATTCATTGCCTCTTCTCTTGTTTTCATTATTATTCCTCCAATCTTCCATGTCTAGCATCAATTGCATCTAATTGATCTAGCATTTTGCGGCAGGCTGTTCTGATAGCATCTGCTACCGATACGAATTTACCATTATCTCCAACATGTTTCTTGATATCATCAAGAATTTGTGATGGCATGTCCAAACTAACCTTAGGCATAGTTTAGGCTATGAACAATCAGTTATAGATATTCGTATGCTATTACTCCAGTATTATCTTTACTTTTTGGATTTAGCTATCCTAGACCTCATTCCGCCATCCCAAGATCCCATCGCAACCGCTATGATGTGCATTATATCCATGGTGTTAATTCTACACCGCATTGTATTTATTATTGTTGAAGGTTGTCCCATGGGCCCTAAGAGATTGAGGCTACAAGGTCTTCACGGTTGAATTGCCGAGCAGCAAACCATGCTGCCAGTCCTGCATAAATTACACTTGTAGCAACCCAAATCACTACGTGTTCTGTAATTACCCGGTCTAGTAATAATTCACGCATTGCCAATAATATGTTGACCAATGGAATAGCAAACCACCATTCTTCGATACTGTCTAAGTTGAGAACCTGGGTAAACAGGGCAGGGAATATGATGAATAAAACAGCAGGTCCAAGTAACGAACCAGCCTCTTTTACGCTATGTGCTTTCATTGCTAATGCCAACTCAAATGCGACTACCATTATCGCGAATATCACAACTGCTCCCAATAACAAAATTGCACTTGCAATCGATATTGATGGGACACCAATTACTGATGATGATGCTAAATACGAAATCGCAAATAGTAAACCTCCGATTTGAAGAGCCACACCAGTACTGGTAATAGTGGCAACTGCTAACCATTTGCCTGCCAGTAATTGCATTCTAGTACAAGGTAAGCACAACAGAGCTTCCAGAGTACCTCTTTCTCTCTCACCTGCTGTCATATCGATCGATGGCTGAATTGCGCTTGAAGCAGTCCAAATTGCAATTACCATCGGTATGAATAATGAAAGTACCAAACCAGCCTGCTCTCCTTTCGTGGCAGCATCTGTTTCGTTGATGTCGCCATCCCATGTCACAGGGTCTAATGTCGTCTCAGGATCTAAGCCTGCCTCGACTATTGTTCCGTTTACAACTCCACTTTCCCATATTGTAATCGCATTCAGTATGCGATTACGTGCTTCATTAGATGCTTCACTAGTTGACAGAAATAGAATCGAAAATTTCCAAGACGAAGCATTTCCATCTTCAGTTAATCTGAATATAGCACTCACTTCTTGTAAACGTAATCTTTCATCATCATCACCAATATCAGACAGATTTTCAATACCAGTTGGCATTTCTTCATACGTAAATAATAAGTTTGATTCATTGAATGCTAATTGCAATTCATCATTAATTTGACCTTGCCAAACTACCTCTAGATCTAATGCATCTAGTTCAGCGGCTTCAGATTGAAGAAGAAGAGGTAGTGCGATGAATAATGCAGGGAATATCAAAAGAGGTATTACAATCAACGCCAGTAGAGTACGCCAATCTCTTACGAACTCAATGATTTCTTTTTTGGCAATGGTAGAAATAAATCGCCATGAATTACTCATCTTCGCTAACCTCCTGATTATTTGGAGTTCTTCCTGTTAAGAGTCTCCTCCACCATTTTGACATTTTACCTTCTTTCTTGTTATCTTCCTTTCTCGCTCTAGCTTTATCCGATGTAAGTGCAACATATGCGTCTTCAAGATTATCTTTACCTGTTTGTTCAAGTAATTGTGTTGGTGAACCATCGGCTCGTATTGTTCCATTATGAACTATTACTATTCTATCACAAACCTGTTGTGCTTCAGCTAAATGATGGGTGCTGTAAATTACTGTTCCACCTTCATCTCTTAATTTCCCAACCAATGATCGTACAGTTCTTGCACTAGTTACATCAAGTCCTGCAGTCGGTTCGTCTAGTAGCAGTATGTCTGGCCCATGTGCTAATGCTCTCAGCAGGGCGGTCTTTTGCCTCATTCCTCTACTGAAACCCTTGGTATGTCTTGATAATGCATCTGTTAAATCTAGTCGATTAGCGAAGTGAGATACTCTGTTCCAAGCAATGTCATCTGGAACCCCATACATTCGAGAATGGTATCGGATGTTCTCCCACGCTGTTAATCTAGAATAGAGTCCAGTTGATTCAGGCACAACTCCCAATTTTGAGCGCATTGTTGACACTTTTTTACCTTCGAAAAGAATTGTACCCATCGTAGGTTCCATAACTCCTGCCATGAGGCGGAGTAGTGTCGTTTTACCTGCACCATTACCCCCCACTAATCCTATGACTTGACCTGAGTTTATATCCAAGTCTACGTGAGTTAGAGCTTCCACTTCATCAAACCTCTTGGCAACTCCAGTAAGTGTGAGAAGTGGCTTGTTCATCAAAATCACTCACCTTCCGGATTCTAAAGCAGCATCTAATCCTGGATGTTTTTCTTCGATACGCTGCGCTCTCTTAATTTGTTGCAAAATCAATTCATGAATCTCTTTCTGAGAGATTCCCATTTCAATATGATTAGCAATCATATCGAGAGCACCTTGTATTGCTCCAGCATCCAAAAATGCATCATTGGTGATTATCTTGTCTTGTCGACATTGTTCCAATCTGTTGGTAACATACTCAGATTCATTACGAACTCTTGGACCATCGATATGAGGTTGGGCAATTAACCTGTCCAGACATGTGCGCATATTTACCTGTCCTCAAGTCTGCTTTTCATATTTTGTAATTTGCTCATTTCTGGGCTAGTTCTACCAAGACACCGCCCGTACTTTTCGGGTGAACAAAAGCAATCATGGCTCCATGCGCTCCTTTACGAGCAGTCGAATCAATCATTTTGATGTCGTTTTCCAGTAGTAATGCAATCATTCGCTCAAGGTTTTCGACTCTGAAACAAACTTGTTGCACACCTTGTCCTCTTTTTGAAAGGAATTTACCTATTGGCGTGTTCTCTGCAGTAGGCTCTAATAACTCGATTTTTGGAGAAGAAGGGTCTTCTTCACTGGTTGAAAAGAATCTAGTTGTAACGCCTTGATCTTCAACAACTTCATCCTCTCCTTGGATTAACCCCAATAATTTCCAGAATCCAGAACTTTCATCCAAGTCGCTGCATGCAATTCCAATATGGTCTAGATATATTTTCATCCAATCACCTAGAAACCACTTGGAGCCATCCATGTTCCAAATTCATCTTTCATTGCGCCAATAATCTCACCTAATGTGCAATCATGTTTGAGAGCTTCAATAACAAGCGGGAACAAATTAGTATCACCAGCAGCACCTTCACGAATCGATTGTAGCGAAACATCAACTGCTTCTTGGTTCCTTGAATTTCTGAGATTAGCCAGTTTTTGTTGTTGCATCAGACCTAGATTCGGATCTGGTTTTTGCACAGGTGGCATTTCTCCCTCTTCTAATACGCCGTGATTTACGCCGACAATATTTCTATCTCCCGATTCAACTTGCGTTAGGTGCAGCCATGCAGATTCATGAATTTCTCTTTGCTGGAATCCCGCCTCTATTGCTTTCAAAGCTCCACCCATCTCCTCGATTTCAAGAATTTTCGACTTGGATTGATTGTATATTTCATCGGTCAACATCTCTACGAGATATGATCCGCCTAGTGGGTCGGCCACACTTGCAGCCCCACTTTCTTCTGCTATGATTTGCTGAGTTCGCAATGCTACAGTTGCGCTTTCCTCCGTAGGTAGACCTAATGCTTCATCATAGGAATTAGTGTGTAAACTCTGTGTACCTCCGCATACGGCTGCTAATGCTTGAATTGTGACTCTTGCTATGTTGTTCAGCGGTTGTTGTGCGGTCAAAGAAACTCCAGCAACTTGTGTGTGGAATCTCAGCATAGCACTCTTTGGGTTCTTTGGAGAATATCTCTCCGTGATCAGATCATGCCACAACTTCCTGGCTGCCCTAAATTTACTCGCTTCCTCAAAGAAATCGTTATGGCAATTGAAGAAGAATGAAAGTCTCGGACCGAATGTATCTATGTCCAATCCAGTTTCAATTGCCGCTTCGACATATGCAAGAGCATTTGAGATTGTGAATGCAACTTCTTGAACAGCAGTCGAGCCGGCTTCCCTTATGTGATACCCTGAAATCGAAATCGTATTCCATGAAGGTATTTCTTTTGCACAATGCTCGAAAATATCGGTAATCAATCTCATAGATGGCCCTGGTGGGAAAATATGTGTTCCTCGTGCAATATATTCCTTCAATATATCATTTTGAATTGTTCCGCGAACTTGGGATTGACTAACTCCGTTTTCTTCTGCTACAGCCACGTACATAGCTAGTAGAACCATTGCAGGAGCATTGATTGTCATTGAAGTAGATACTTTGTCCAGAGGTATTCCATCCAATAGTAACCTCATATCATCAAGGCAAGATATTGATACACCAACCTTACCAACTTCACCTTCGCTCATTTCATCATCAGCATCAAGACCTAACTGAGTTGGTAGATCAAAAGCCACAGAGAGTCCTTTTTGTCCTCTGTCCAATAGTAATTTGAAACGCTCGTTTGTTTCTTCAGCACTACTAAAACCAGCATACTGACGCATTGTCCATAATCGTGAACGGTACATTGTGTCGTGAATACCACGTGTGTAGGGTGGTTTTCCAGCAACATCTGGACCAGCTATTTTGGGGACCTCGATTCCACCAAGTGTCCGCCAGTCTTCTCTACGCTGGCTACTCATTGATTATCTCTCCAATGATTTTACTTTCATGCGTGCGTATAAATCCTCACACCAAATTTTAGAATAACTACTGATTATTTTCAACAGCAACCATCGTCATTGCAATCTTTGGCCGGTTCTCCAGCAGTCTCTTCTTCATGATTTACTCCGCCTTCGCCGTGAACGTGTCCGTGTGAAACTTCTTCAGCAGTTGCATCTCTGATCTCAATTATTTCTACGTTGAATGTAAGGGATTTGCCTGCAAGGGCGTGATTGAAATCAACAGTTACCGATTCTTCAGCAACTTCAGTAACTCTGAATGGCCCCATGTCACTCATCAGAGTCATTCCAACTTCGGGAGTAATTTCTCCAAACATGTCTGTTGGTACTTGCTGTACAGCATCTGGGTTGTGCTCGCCATATGCTTCTTCTGAAGTAAGGGTGAATTCGACTTTGTCTCCAGTCTTTGAACCCATGAGTTCTCTTTCGAAACCAGGAATCATTTGTTTGTGACCTACTAGGAAAGTTAGAGGATCTCTCCCCTCACTGGAATCAAAAACTTCGCCAGAATCTGGTAGTGTCCCTGTATAATGTACTGTTGCGACTTTGTTATTTGCTATTTCTGACATAGTATCATCTCTTTGTAGTATATTTCTTAACCATCTTTCTGAATTCATCAGCGATTCTTTCTGGAATAATTAATTCGGCTTCTTTTTGATTAATGAATTCGATAGCTTCGGATACACCGATTCTTTCACCCTTAGCCCAGATTTGGCCTAATACATTCGAACGGTGCTCTTCACTAACTTCCTCAACATCTAGTAAATCTCTTGCAGCATACTTGTATTCCAAGTATTTTCTACGGTCTAGTTTACGAGATTGAGGTTGCCTTCCGCCACCCTTTTTATCTCCGGGGCGTCTGCGCTTAGGTCTTCTATCAGCCTTTTTCTTCTCAGTTTTGATAGTCTTGAATACGTTCGCAGGATTCTTTTTCTCTACTGTTTTAACCGGTGCTACAATGAGTTCTTCCACTACAACTTCAGTAGCGACTTCAGTAACATTTTCTTTTAGTATCTCCACTTCGGCTACTGGCGTTTCTTCAGATTTCTTGGCATCCTTAGCATCTTTAGCAAATTGAGCAGTAGCCGCAGATTTTGCACGTAATGCAGCCAACCTGTCTTCCCTGTTTTCTGGCTTCTTAATCGAAGTTTTTGGAGCAGGTTTGGGTTGAGGAGAAGGTTTGTGAACAGGAGTCGATTTCGGAGCAACCTCTTTTGCAGAAGATAGCTTCTCGTTTTCGATTTCCTTACGCTTGCGCATTGCTTCCATAGCAGCCTTTTGTTTTGCGGCTAAATCATTGGTAGGTTTTGCCGGTTCAGGAGTGCGCGGTCTGCTTGTTTGACGTTGCACTTTGTCTTTCCTGTCACGTGCCTTCTGACTAGCATTTGGAGCAAATGGATTGAATGGCTCATCCTTGCGCCGTCGCCCGTTCATATTGTTGCGGCTATTCGGCCTCTCATAACCCTTGGCATCCACTCAAGGCCACGAAATCGGGGTTTGGTCAGTACGCATTTCCTGATCTATTCCTGAATGTATCAATGATGTAGTCCTTCCACTTCGAATTTCAAGCCAACCCAGTCTAGCAATCATGGTCCCATTATCGATGCAGTACATCTTCGGAGGACAGTGGCTACTCGCATCTCTTTCAGAGCACATGATAGATGACATTTGACGTAGTCTTTGATTGCAAGCAACTCCGCCGCCGAGTAAAATCTCACTCTTACCAGTATGAGCCAATGCTCTTTCAGCAACTTCTATGCATGCTGCAAATGCATGTTCTTGAATACTCCAACATACTGCTTCAAATGGTACTCCATCACTTACTAATTTGTTGGCAGCACTCATTAGTCCAGAGAATGCTAAATCCATTCCATGAACAGCATATGGCAATTCTAATCCAACCAAAGAGGGATTTGGGTTTTTTGAAATCCATTCTAGTGATTTTTGTTCGATAACCGGTCCGCCAGGGAACGGTATGCCATGCTTTCTTGCAAATTTATCAAGCATATTTCCGATACCGATATCTAAAGTTTCACCGAGAACTCTGTATCTTCCATCAAGTCTTGCAATTACTTGTGTATTACCTCCACTTACGTACAGTAGTATTGGGTCATCACACCCACATTGTTCACGGCCTATCTCAATATGAGCTACACAATGATTAACTCCAATCAAAGGGACTCCAAGATGTTCCGAAATCGTTCTTGCAGCAGCAGCACCAGTCCTCAGACACGCACCCATGCCTGGCCCTTGAGAATAGGCAACTGCACCAATTTCTCTGGGAGTAATGTTGTTGTCAATCAGCAATTTAGAAAATAATTGAGTAGACAAATCAACATGATGGTCTGCCGCTTCGCGAGGATGTATTCCTCCTTCAGTTGGGCGTAAGGTGTCAGAAGAAGACGGGCGTGGCTTTCCATCAGGATCAACGAGTCCAAATGAGAATGTATGCGCAGTGGATTCGATACCAAGTATCCATCCCCCACGCATGGTTGTCCTAGTCGGATATACTATCTAACGGTTATACTCTCCCCGTGTTACATGCAGCGACTCTTAACCAACGCTGGACCCATTGCGCACCTATCAGGTGTAGGTCCATTAACTGGTGAAATTGAAGATTTGGACAAGCACATTTGGAGTGCTGGTTTGGGGATTTTAGTCGAAAATGGAGTAATAAAAAGAATCGCCCCTACTAACGAATTGTCTTCTGAATATCTAGGGGTCGAAATCATCGATCTAGGAGGAAAGGCGATAGTCCCTGGTCTTGTTGACTCTCATACTCATCTACTTTGGGCAGGTGACAGAAGTCGTGAAGTTTCATGGAAACAGCAGGGCCTCAGTTACCGTGAAATTGCATTGAAAGGGGGTGGGATAAATGCCACTGTTAAACCAACCAGGGATTCTACTGATGAGGATTTGAGACTCATTGGCATTGAAAGAATGCAGGAAGCCTTGCGTAATGGCACAACGCACATGGAGGCGAAATCCGGCTATGGGCTAGATACTAAAACCGAACTTCGTCTTCTTTCAATCGGTAATCAATTAAATGGAATTAAGAATTTACCAACTCTAGATTTAACATGGTTAGGGGCCCATTCAGCCCCTCCTAGTTCTAATATTACTGAATATTGTGAGGAGATTTTGTCTGACCAACTTCCAGCTATTATTGACCAAGGGATAGCGCGTAGCGCTGATGTTTTCTGCGAACCTGGCTGGTTTAGTGTTGAACAAAGTGAAGATATTCTCAAGGCTAGTCGTTCGGGAGGATTAGACCTTCGAATTCACATCGATGAATTTGTTGATGGTGGCGGAGGAGAATTGGCTGCAGAACTTTCTGTCACTACTGCCGATCACGCCCACTATACCAATCCCAATTCTCGTGATTCAATGAGTAAGGCTGGAGTCAATACGGGATTTTTGCCTGGCACACCATATGCAATGGGAGATGATTATCCTCCATTCCAAGATTGCCTTGATAATAATTGGGCTTGGTCCTTTGCCTCTGATTTCAATCCGAATTGTCGAACCCTTAGTCTTCCATTCCTAGGGTCTGTTTTGGTTCAGCGCAATGATATCTCACCAATTGCTTCTCTAGCGGCTTGTACTCGTAATTCAGCAGAAACTACTCCTCACCCTTCTGGTCTTAAACACGGGCAGATCTGTGAGGGAGCTATTGCAAATCTTAACATTGTCAATAGTCCGTGGTGGGAAGCATGGTGTTTGCAACCAGGTCATTCACCATTTTATGCAACCATGCTTGCAGGTGAGATGATTTATCATTAAAGTTCTTCTAGGAGGCATTTGCTATGAAATCAAAAAAGAGTTATTGGATGGAGACAGTTGTTTGCTCAGCGCGACGTGGCGTAGATGCTAGGTTAGAACGAATGCTTGAAGCTCGGCAGGAAATGCGCCGAAGAACAGATGGTTGCATTAGAGCCTGGGTTTCTCGTTCAATGGATAATCAACCAATGTTTTTGTTACAAGCAATTTACGAAGATGAGGATGCTTGGCATAATTGTGCAAAAAGAATTGCAGATGAGTTAGATTCCAGAGACGGAGGTATCGATTCTCTACTTGGAGGGCCACCATTAGTTGGAATATTTGCTTTAGATCCGAAAGACCTTGATTTGGAGACCCCCTGATTGTCGCATAACATACATTATGCGACGCCGCCGATTAACCAGCTAGGCGTTATGTCGAGCAGTGTACTGTTTAAGGGCTATATATTGCAAACTTTTGGAAATTACACCCTTGAATGGGGGGGTTTTATGGTAAAAAAGGTAAAATATCGATTTTTTCAATCATAGGATTCATTACTATGATTATACAGGGGTGTTTGTTCTTATGGCTGAAGTTAGCGGATTCTGTTTGAAATGCAAAACCTACGGTCCTATCAAAGATGGTAAGATGATCGTAATGAGTAATGGTCGCACACGGTGCGCTGGTTTCTGCTCACAGAATGGCTGTACTGGAAAAATTTCTAAGATTGTTTCTTGAGTAAGGCACCGATTCGGATATATACCGAATCACAGTGGCCAAGTTGCAAGGGCTCGTGGTCTAGGGGTTATGACGTTGCCTTGACATGGCAAAGATCGCCAGTTCAATTCTGGCCGAGCCCACCTTGCAATATTAATAATAGTGATTTTAATCTATTTGCTTACGAGTAGGTAATTAGCGTTTAATCATCCGATTCTATTTCTTCAGAATCTGGAACGTTAGGCTTCTCCTTAGCCACTGGCTTTTCATCAATGAATGAAAAGTCAGTTGAACCACCTACCCAGTTCTTGACGTTACTATCATCACCCTCAAAGTCTTCATCTGCAATTGCAGCTCCCGGATTAATGGAATAGTCTGTTGGATCTACATCCCTTGAACTAGCGCGTTCTTCAGGTGTCGGTGCTGCTCTTTCTTCGAGGTGAACTCCAGAATGAAACGTTCCACATTCAGGACACCTTGCAGTACCCTTTTGTGATATAGTGCCACAAACCGGACAGGATTCTTTTCCAACTAGGGCGTCTAGCCTGTCAGACATAGAATCACTCGTCGTCTTCATCTTCCAAGAACATATCATCTTGGTCGGCTGTTACTTCTTCACCGTCTTCAGTTTCAATGGTTACTGTACCTTCATCGTCGTCGAATTCGACTATCTCTCCAAAGAATTCTTCTCCATCAATTTCAATTCCAACCCAGTCACCGACATCGATATCGTCATCTTCTGACTCTTCTTCTTCATCTTCCTCTGACTGTTCTTCCTCTTCCGATTCATCATCTTCATCAGTTTCATCGTCATATTGACTTTCAATCTCTAGATCTTTTGGAGCCTCTAAAATACCTTCATCCTCGTCTTCTTCTGCATCCTCATTATCTTCTTCAGATTCTGATGATTCCTCAACGGAATTATCGTCTCCCTTCACTCTTTGTCGAAGACTTGGTGCGTATACCATGTGCAAGTATGCGGTTGCCCCAAGCCCAATGACTCCAAGGATGATGAACATTATACCATCTAGATAGAACCCTTTAGGCATTGAATTAAGAGTGCCATCACTAGTTTCCCCTGAGAATATAGTTATTGAATTCCTACACTCATTTGGATCAATAGATGCTTCGCATGGGTATGTTTCTCCATCATTTACGTAGCCAGAACACGTATCCCCTAAACTATCTCCGACTTCCGTCCCACAATGGTTCCAATTATCTCCATCGCCTTCATAGACAATGTTTCCACCTTCTCCTGATGCTCCAGGAATTGCGAGTCCATTTGCAATGAATAATCCAACCATAGTAACCATTAGGAAATATGCAACAGGGTAGAATATGTCGTTAGCCGATTTGCCCATCAGGAATTTCTGTAACTTAGATGGGAACTCTTTGACTTTCTTTTGCTTAGGGAACTTTCCTGGCTTGATTCCGATTTTTAAATCATCTAGAGCTTCTACTAACTCAATAGGGTCTACTCGGTTGTTTTCATTTGTGTCTAGATATTCCAAGATAGCCTTAACTTGAGTTGCTGTTAGCCATTCTCCACTTATTTTTTCGATTCCTTTCTGAAGTTCAGGTGCATCGATCAAGTTGTCATCGTTGCCGTCAACTGAAACGAATGCCTCACTGGCAGTCATACCTGATTCAGCTATGGCCAATGCTAGATTTTCAAAGGCCATAACAACAGTGCTGCGCCAGTATTCTAAATTCTTCTTATCCTCTTCTTCGGAGTTGATTTCATCGGTTTCAATTTCATCACTCTCTTTGTGTTCTGAATCATCTTCGCCGACTTCAGCAGAAACATCTTCTGTTTCGACATCATCTTCTGATACTTCCTTGGTTTCTTCAGAGTCTTCGTGAATTTCTTCTTCAATAACATGAGCAGGGTCGGCTTCTTGTTCGACCTCCATATCTTCGTGATCATCATCACTTTCGGATTCGACTACTTCTTCCAATAAATCTTCAGCTACTTCTTCTTCGATTTCAGCATCTGATACATCTTCGACTACTTCTTCCAATACCTCTTCGGTTACTTCGTCTTCGATAACTTCTTCTTCTTCAACAAAGACTTCTGCAACAGAAACAGGCTCCTCTTCTACTACTGTTTCTTCTTCAACAATTTCTTCTAATTCTGCAACTTCATGAACTATTTCAGGTTCCGATGTTGGTTGTTCGACGGGCACATCTTCACTAACGAATGAAACACCACAACTCGAACAGGAAGTGGAATCAACAGGTTGTAATTCACCGCATGCTCCGCACTCTCCAAGGTGCTCTTCAGATACGCCACCGAATTTAATTCCACAATTCGGGCAGGATTCACTATCAAGTGGAATAATTGATTGGCAAGCGCCACATTCCGCCATTGGAATCTCTTGTATTTGTTCGTCAGACATTGGCGCCACCAAAGATTGCCAGTTCAACAAACGATATAATGGTTCATGGACTTGAAGCGCTACGGGCTACATAGCCAGGTGCTATGAGGTCTACGGATGAGCGATTTAGAGATGGGATACGCACACACATTGGATCTTGTATCCCAAGATGAAATGTTAGCATTTGTTGACGCCTCTTCAATGAGGGACGAGGGACATGTGTTGCTACTTTCTAGGCTACCGCAGCGGCGCCTACTAGAGCATGTTGATTTGGACAAAGTTGAGGCTTATTGGGTGACATCACAGGATGTAAATGGCGCGATTCAGCCATCATTGGACCAAATTTACGACTTGGTTTCAAAGCGGCTTGAAAATCACACAGGACTCGCGGTAATCGAAGGTATCGAATGGCTAATTTCAATTCATGGATTTTCAGATGTACTCAACCTTGTAATGAGGCTAAAAGATTCATTGCATCGTAAACCATGGACTCTACTACTAGTTGTAGCTGGTGATGTTTTGAATCCAGTTCAGTATTCACAATGGCAGAGAGAAGCTCCTTTCTGGGTAATCCCAAAAAAGGCTGAATCCAATATTATCGACTTAGAAGGTAATGAAACCACTACTGAACATATCAAAGAAGAAGCATTAGATGAATCAGAACACCATAGTTCTCTCTCCTTCTTAGTCAGAATACCACGAGAAGGATATTCCGTAGACGTTGTAAGAAGAAGAATACTTCAGTGGAGGCGTATGGGTTTGGATGTCTCTTCAGCAGAACCAGCACTATTCCAACAATCCGATGATGCAGGATATGAGATTTACAAATCAGTTGAAGATAAAGTCAGGTGGGCTGTTGAACTTGATAACCGACTCGACATTTTAATGGAAAGAGGTTATGTTTCCGAAGTAACAAAAATGCGATTTAGAGTACGTCAGTTAACTGGTCTAGAATCAATAGAGTCGCGTATAGATGAACTCATCTAGGCAGACGTCCGCATTCTGCCTCAATTCGTGCCAACCAGCCACCCTCGGTTAGTTTTTCAGCAACAATCTCAATCTCTTTCGAAGTAGATCTATCTTCTGTCAATGGGCCGCAAACACTTCTCACTAGATTGTAGAGGGACTTGACATGTTCAGCCGGTTCGTAATCCCTGTATTCCAATGCTTCACATGCAATGATTAATTCACAAGATAGAACTTGTGACAAATGTTTGCATGTTTGCAACAAATTCCAACAAGCTGTTGCACCCATTGAAACATGATCCTCCTGCCCTCCAGAAGTAGGTGTTGAAAACGCAGAACGTGGCATAGTTCTTCCATGCATCTCTGCCAATGCTGCGGCTGCAACATAATGTACAATCATCATACCCGATTCTAACCCTGAGTTTACGGCCAAAAACGGTGGTAAATCATTACGAGAAGGGTCTACCATTTGATCAATTCTTCTTTCACTTATGTGTCCGAGTTCAAACAATGCATGCGACATCCCGTCAGCGGCAAGTGCCAGAATTTCCCCATGGAAATTACCTTGGCTAATCACTTCATCATGACCTGGTTTTGAAAGGTTTGGGAAAATTAATGGGTTATCAGTAGCACTGTTTACCTCAATCGCTAGAGTTGACGACAGGTTTCTGAATCTTTCAAGAACCGCACCATGAACTTGAGGTATACATCTGAATGAATACGCATCTTGAACTCTATCGCAATCAGCATGCGACTTCAAAATGGGAGATTCCGACATTACTTTGGTGATTCTTTCGGCAACCAGAGATTGTCCATGATGAGGCCTTGCTTGATGCACTCTAGAATCCATGGGTTTGATTGAGCATTTTCGAGCTTCCATCGATACACAAGCAATTAGGTCTGCTAGTGGTATGAGACTCGACAATTGATTTTCGACATTAACTAGGAATGAACACATTTGACTAGTCCCATTAATCAATGACAATCCATCTTTTGCCGCCAAATCAACGGGTATTAGTCCATTTCGCTTTAGCAAATCGGCTGTTGGTATAGCAGCGCCGTCACTCCATACTTCACCCTCACCAATCAATGCCAGTGCCATATGTGATAATGGCGCTAAATCACCTGATGCTCCCAATGAACCAATTCTGGGAACTACTGGAATAATGTCATTATTGAGGTAAGAAATAATTTGTTCGATTACTGTTCGTTGAATACCTGAGCAACCTTTGACCAAAGAATTCGCTCTAACACACATCATTGCTCTAGTATCTTGTATAGACATAGGTTCGCCAATTGCGCAAGCATGAGATCGAATGAGGTTCACTTGAAGTTCAGCTAAATCTGCAGGAGAAATATTTTCGCTAACTAAAGCGCCAAATCCAGTATTGATACCATAAACCGTTTCTCCACGCCTTAGAATACCCTCAACAACATCCCTCGCAGCCTTTACTTTAGGCCAAGCATCTGATGCAACTTCGACCTTTTCACCTCGTGAAACCAATACAATTTCTGTTGGGCTCAGAGTATTACCATCTAATTTTATACTCCCCATTATTCATCACCAGTAAACATCGAGTCAATGAGTTTGTCTGCGGCAAGGTTAGGCAAGGTAACTCTTAGGTTTGGGTTACTTTCCATAGCTCGTTTTATGGCATAAATGGCACCATCATTGCGCGCCCATGCTCGCCTTGAAACGCCATTGTTAACATCCCAGTCCAGCATTGATAGAAGTTTTCTCTCACTTTCAGCACTGCCATCGATTAGCATTCCAAATCCTCCATTAATCACTTCACCCCAGCCTACTCCTCCGCCGTTGTGTAAACTAATCCAGGTAGCTCCTCTGAACGAATCTCCTACGAAGTTCTGTACAGCCATATCTGCAGTAAACATTGAACCATCTCTGATATTAGCAGTTTCTCGGTATGGTGAATCTGTTCCCGAAACATCATGATGATCTCTTCCAAGTATCACAGGACCACTAATAATTCCAGATGATATAGCATCGTTGAACGCTTTAGCAATCATCTTCCTGCCGTCAGCGTCAGCATATAGAATTCGAGCTTGGCTACCAACAACCATCTTATTTTCCGAAGCCTGTTGAATCCATCTTACGTTATCCAACATTTGTTGTTTGATTTCATTAGGTGAATCTTTAGCCATTGCAGATAATACCTCTGAAGCGATTTTATCAGTTACCTGCAAATCATCAGGGTTTCCAGATGCACAAACACACCTAAATGGCCCAAATCCATAATCGAAACACATTGGCCCCATTATGTCTTCAACATAACTCGGATACCTAAATCCATTACCGTCTTTGTTCATGACATCAGCGCCCGCTCTAGACGCTTCCAACAAAAATGCATTACCGTAATCCCAGAAATATGTTCCAGCCGACACCAGTTTGTTTACCGCAGCAGCATGCCTACGCAGAGTAGTTTGAACTTCAACTCTGAATTGTTCAGGATTTGTCGACATCATCTTTTTACCATCCTCAAATGACAGTGTCACAGGGTAATATCCGCCTTGCCAAGGGTTGTGTAGGCTAGTTTGATCTGATAACAAATCGACACTCACTCCACGTTCAACCATTCTTTCTAGAAGTTCTACAATATTTCCAATGTGTCCAATTGAAATCGCTTCGCCATTTTGTTTTGCTTCAATCATTCTATCAATAGCATCGTCTGTTGAATCCGCGATTACAGATAACCATCCTTGTTCATGACGCTTGTGAGCCGCATGTGGATTGATTTCGCTTACAATACATGCTGCTCCAGCGATAACACCTGCTTTGGCTTGTGCGCCACTCATGCCTCCGAGACCAGAAGTAACGAATGTAATACCTGCTAGGTTTTCATTTGCACCAAAAAACATACGCCCAGCATTCAAGACAGTAATAGTAGTTCCATGGACAATACCTTGGGGTCCAATATACATGTATGAGCCAGCAGTCATTTGCCCGTATTGACTAACCCCCAATGTATTCATTCGATCATAATCATCTTGACTAGAATAGTTTGGAATTACCATGCCATTAGTTACGACGACTCTTGGAGCATCTTTCGAAGAGGGGAATAGACCTAGTGGATGTCCAGAATACATTACCAGAGTTTGTTCATCATTCATTTCACAAAGATATTTCATCACCATTCTATATTGTGCCCAATTCTGAAATACAGAACCATTTCCTCCATAGGTGATTAATTCATGAGGAAATTGTGCAACGTCCACATCGAGATTATTGTGTATCATCAACATTATGGCTGCTGCTTCCTTAGATTTTGAAGGATAAGTTTCTATCGGGTAAGACTTGATTTCATACTCTGTAGGCCTATATCGCATCATCCAAATGCGGCCATAAGTATTCAATTCGGCAGCGAATTCAGATGCCAAATCACTATGAAGGTTTTCGGGGAAATAACGTAAAGCATTACGCAAGGCTAATCTTTTTTCATCTTGAGTAAGTATTTGTCGCCTTGCTGGTGCGTGGTCGACGTCAGCAGAAATTCCAGGATGCTCAGGTAAATGCTCAGGAATTCCAGCCCCGATATGGCTGCGCATTGCATCAACATCGGTTGCCATATTATTGCGGAGTAGTAACAGACTTATTGATTGTTGTAGTGAGCGTCATTTATGAGTAAGCACCTCTAGGAGTTTATATGGAGGATGACGTAGTTGAAGCGGAATTACTTCGCGACAATAATCAAAACCGTTACCTTACAGGTATTGCCAGTGCAACTATTGCTGTATCAATCGCATTTCTTATGGTTTCAGTAGTCTTTACTGATGTTGCCGATAAATCATTGTCTACCGATAGCGTTGATTACGGAATCCGGGTTCCAGTTTGGGAGCGAGGCGACTTAGATTATATCACAAATTTATCAAATGGATTTGTAATGGAATTTGGGGATTATGAGATATTAGAGACCGAAAATGAATGGAATTCCACACATGTTTTTGTTGAGTATGATATACCAATAGAAGAAGGAGGAGCCGCTCCTAATGGGAAAATTTCCCTTGCTTATTGGAGACCAAATGTTCCAGAAGGAGTACAAGTTCCAGTGATAGCAGAATTCGGCCCATACTTCCAAGAGCCAAGTGTTCAAACCCCAACAATAGAAGTTCCAGGTAGTTGGTTGGGAGAAATGGTAATTGATCAAATCCTACCTCACGGTTACGCTTTTGCACAAATTTCTGTGACTGGAACCGGGCGTTCAAATCATTGTATGGATTTGATGGGAACTGCAGAGCAATTAGGAAACGATGCTGCAGTATCATGGCTTGGTAGCCAAGATTGGTCTAACGGTAATGTGGCCATGATCGGTAAATCGTATGATGGTTCAACTCCTTGGCAAGCTGCAATGTTCGGAAATGAACATCTGAAAACAATCGTACCAATATCCGGCTTGATAGGCGTGAAGGAATTAATGTGGAAAAACGGCTCTTCTGAAGCAAGAGCTCCAATTATGCACAATGGCGTTTACGGCTCGTATGGTATTGATGGTGATGAAGAAGACTATGGTAACTTATGCCCGGATTACATAATCGGGCCAGGGACTGGAGTTTCAGCATGGATGTTTGGTTCTGAAATCGCAGGAGATTATTGGGCAGAGAGATACTTCCTCGATAGAGTCTTGGAGAACTACGGCGGTTCTGTTTATCTCATCCAAGGTATGCATGACTGGAATGTCGACCCGCATATGGCTGTGCCAACAATCAATTTACTGAAGGACAATGGTATCGAATCGAAGGGTCTTTTCGGCCAATGGGACCATGATTATCCAGACAGGGCCATTCAGTTAGATGAGCGTTCAGAATTAGGCGGTAGGGGCGGTGAAGCATTCCCTGAAATGATTCGGTTCGATTGGATGCAAGACTTGTTAGAATGGTTTGATTGGTATCTAAAAGGTGAGGGAAGATCTCCAGAATTACATGTTGAAATACAATCAAATCAAGGTTCGTGGAGAATTGAAGACAGATATCCCGCGAGTGATACAACCGAACTGGTAATGTCTCTAGGAACTGAACTTGAGAGAGTGTCGGGCGGTCAGAATGTACTACCTGATGCCTCAACTGGGCCTGTTTACCAAAGCATGCCTTTGACAGAAGATTTGTACATCCAAGGCATGCCTAGGTTACACGTTGAAGTTTCCACTACAACAGTAGGTGGTCAGTTGTATGCGCTGTTAGAAGACTGTGATGGCAATAACTGTATTCACATAGGCCATGCAATAATGGATCTTAGATATCACGAAGGCGGAGAAGAATTGTCATCAACTTGGGCTCCAATTGTTGGAACAATTACTGCCAAAATGGAGTTCTTTGCATTAGATGCAGAGATATCGGAAGGCCACACTATCAGGCTTTCATTACTTTCAACAGGTGAAGATTATCTACCTGCATCCACATCTTCTATCGTTACAATCTCTGAAGGAGAAGGTAGTACACTTCAATTGGATATTTTCAACCACGAGGAGAAGATGTACTGGGAACCACCGGTTTGCACTCATACAGTCTGCACTTCGTGATTGCCCGGCCTCCACATTGTGAAGATAATTCCGAAGGCAATCATTGCGCATGAAAACCATACCATGCCCATTTTTAGTGTAAGATCGGTGTTATTCAAAAGCCATCCTGCTGTGAATGTACTGAAACTAAATGATATCGACATCAGCAACATGTCAATACTGAATACTCTGCCCCTGACCTCATCTTCTACCCATTGTTGAGTAAGAATAGTAGATAGTACCCAGTTAGCACCACTGGCAGAATGTGCAAGTATAATCAATGCGATTGTTAAGTAGAGGTTATCGAATAATGTAATTCCTATTATGAGATAGAAAAACCCAGACACCGAGACAAGAATACCGACCAATGCAGGCCACTTACTTTTGTTTGTAAGATATTTCCTAGCAATAATCGGACCAATCCCTGTCCCTATTCCACGAGCCATGAAAAATAGACCAATTCCAGCAGCCATTTCGCCCGGAGACATTCTAGACCCTGCAATCACCAAGAACACAGCAGCAAGGCCGCCTCCTGCTAAGTTCCAAGTTGTTTTGGCAAACACGATTCGTTTCAATCTAGGTTCGTCAATTAATCTTACAAAACCTGCCTTGATATTCTTTACTGCCGTGCTAAATATTGGCCCTTTCATTTCTTTACTCACAGTCTGAGGTAGATTGAGAGGCAGTAGTATAAGTGCCCCTACAAGGAATGTAATCGAATCGATGATGAATGCAGCGTTAACACCATATTCAGATACAACAATACCACCCAAGAATGCACCCGTTGCAAGAGCAGTAGACCATGTTGCTGCATCTAATGCATTTGCAGTGGCCAACTCTTCTTCGGACACAATATTTGGTAAAGCTGCTCTTTCTGCTGTCATATATGCCCCGTGTAGTATCATCATTACTCCTGACAATCCAATAAGCCACCACATATCCTCTTCTCCATCGACCAGTAAGAAGCACAATGCTAGGCCAACCTGAGCCAAGTTGGAGATTATCATTATCCATTTTCGAGACCATCTATCTGCAAGCAATCCAGTGATTGGCTGTAGTATCGCAAAGCCCAACATTCTGATGGTGAATAGTAAACCAAGCATGGCTTCAGAGCCGGAGTATTTCAGAATCAGAGTAAATAGGGCAATCGTGTTGAACCATTCGCCCATCATCGAAATGACTGCTGCTGCCCAAAAAATACGAAATCTACCATTCTTCTTTAGTAATTCGAAATAACCTATTTCTTTCAAAATCACTCCTCCTCAGAAATCCGTGTACCGGGTTCTAGGAGGCTGCATATTATCCATTTAGATGTAGGAGTATTCGATTTGACAGCAGTCGATTTTAGTGGGACAAGAACATTTGCTTCGGGGAAATAAGTGGCTATGTTTCCTCTTGGGATGTCGTAGGCTACTAACCTCCATCCATCACTTCTTCTTTCCTCGCCCTCGAAGTGTGAAACGATATCGACGATGTGCCTGGATTTCCAACCACGTTCAATCATGTCAGTTGCATTCATCAATACGATTCTTCGATTCCCATGTATTCCGCGATATCTATCATGAAGGTCGTAAATGGTAGTGTTGTACTGGTCATGCGATCTAATTGTCATCATTACAAATCTATCATTTGGAATGCTAACATCTGGTAATTTATGGGCTACAAAATGTGCTTTATTATCCGGAGTATTAAATGAACGCGAATCTCGTGGCGGGTTTGGTAATGCGAATCCATTCGGAGTTCTAACTCGCTGATTATAATCTTCAAAACCAGCCAATGCCTTACTCATCAATTCTCTGATATTATCATAATTTTCAACAAGTTTCATCCAATCTCTTTCGCCATCAAGGGAACTATTTGCTAGTGCGGCAACTATCCAAGGCTCACTTTTTAATGAACTACTAGAGGGCTTTAGATTACCCTTGGATGTATGTACAATGCCCATCGAGTTTTCAACAGTAACAAATTGTTTGCCTTCTTTCTGAATATCTAATTCAGTTCTACCAAGACATGGCAATATTATCGCCGTCTCTCCGGTTACTAAATGTGATCTGTTTAATTTGGTTGAAACCTGTACGGTTAATTTCACCTTTCTCAGACCTTCAGCAGTAGCTTCAGTATCCGGTGTTGCAGAAATAAAGTTTCCACCCATGCACATGAAGAGATTAGCTCCGCCATTTCGCATTTGCGATATAGCTTCAACAACATCAACCCCGTGTTCTCTTGGACTAGTTATGTCACAAGCATCATCCAATCGTTGTAAGAATTCTTCAGATGGCCTTTCCCAGATTCCTACAGTTCGATCACCTTGAACATTTGAATGCCCTCTCACCGGACACAGCCCTGCACCCTTTCGGCCAATGTGCCCTCCCATGAGCATAAGATTCGATACCTCTTGAATAACGGCAACTCCATTGCGATGTTGTGTTAATCCCATCGCCCAACAGGCAATAGATGCTTTAGATTTAGCAATAATTCGACCAGCCTTTTCGATTTGGAATCGAGTCAACCCGGTATCTGATTCGATGTCCTTCCATTTTGTTTCATTCACAGCCTCAACTACAGACTCGAAACCTTTTGTTGAGTTTTTGATGAAGTTATGATCTAAGGCATCCAATTCAATCTGAATTTTCATTAAACCATGCATTAATGCTGCATCGCCGCCGATCTTAACCTGTAGATGCATATCAGCAAGTTGTTCACTTCCGAATGATAATTTCATGTAATCCTGAGGGTGCTTGAATCTAACTAATCCAGTCTCAGGAAGTGGATTGACGTGGATGATAGATGCCCCTTTCCTCTTTGCGTCTCTTAGAGCGGTTAACATCCGCGGGTGATTAGTACCGGGGTTTTGGCCAATTACTAATATCAAATCTGAATGATTGAAGTCGTCTAAACTGACAGTGCCCTTGCCAATACCTATTGTTTCTCCCAATCCTTGGCCGCTAGATTCATGGCACATATTAGAGCAATCAGGCATATTATTGGTACCTAGTGTCCTTGCGAATAATTGGTACATGAAGGCAGCTTCATTTGATGTACGACCAGATGTGTAAAATATTGACTTATTAGCATCATTACTATCTCTTATGTTATCTGAAATAATACCTATAGCCTCATCCCATGACAATGGTTGATAGTGATTCATTCCTTCTCTCAGTATTACTGGATGAGAGATCCTGCCTTGTTTGTTGAGCCAGAAGTCACTTTGCTCCGATAAAAAATGAATATCATTCTTTGAGAAGAATTCCGGTGTGACCTTCGCTTTCATAGATTCATCCGCTACTGCTTTTGCACCATTCTCACAAAACTCGAACATTGTGGAATGTTCTGGATCAGGCCAAGCACAGCCAGGACAATCGAAACCTTCGGACTGATTGACTGTTGTTAGTGTCTTTATTGTCTTAGTAACACCCATACGCGTCAGGCCATGCAACATCGAAGATGTAGCAGCAGGTATGCCTGCGGCGATGGATTTTGGCTTACTTATTTTGAGTGTATTATTGTCAGGGGGAGTGGTTGCCCTGGTGCTCTTCCTGACAGACATGTCACACCGGATTTGACGAGGGCTTGTCAATGATGCGGCTCAAATTACCTATTACGGACGGTCTTTTGCTAGCAGCGAAGGCAACCAAAGTAATCCCGCTTGAACGCGATAAGTTTTCTGCAGCAGATGTAATTGATCCGGCAGCGACAATAATCTCTACACCTGAGCGTACAGCTTTTGCGACTAACTCCCAACTAATCCTGCTAGATAATGCAATTATCTTAGGCTGAATATCATTACGAAAAGAAGCACCTATTGCTTTGTCAAATGCATTATGCCTACCTACATCTTCACGAACAAGTATCAAATTACCTGATTCATCAAATAATGCTGCGGCGTGTGTGCCACCAGTTGCTTTGAACCATGGCTGATTTGATTTCATTACTTCCATCATCAAATTCAGATCAGCATTCAACTTCACAGTATTAGGCACGTCTCCAGATGGCATTTCAACATCACCAGTTGTACAGGCTCCACAAGACGCAGTTAACAAATCCTCAGTGGGTCTACTGCGCACTTCACCGTAGATAGTCACATCATGACCTTCAACACTAATTGAGTCGACTTGCCCTCTACCTTCGCATACGATGTGACCATATGCTAAATCACCTAAATCCATTGGGGATGCAAGTAATCTTACTACAGTTTGATTATTATTAAACAGTGTAACAATTGATTCTTCGGCCAATTCATCCATTTCTGGAACTGGCGTATTGCCGCCAAGTCGATGAATCGGCCTCTTGACCATGCCACTACACAGAACAGGTAGGAATTAGAGATTGGCATTATGAGTGTTCATTCGGGTCTATCAATATCGAAAAATTCGAATTGGAGATCAACTAATTCAGCAGAAGTTTTTGCATCTCTATAAGCATCAAGTGGCTCTTTATTTAAAATAAAGAATTGTTCCCCCCACCTAAATGCTGCCAGTAATTTACGGGCTTGCTTTTCTTTGCCAATTAAATACAAAGATGCTGCAAGTGCTTCAGCCGTTGTCATCTTTCCAGGCTTACCCCAGTTCACTGGATTAGCAGCCAATAAAAGCGGTAACATTCTTCCCTTTAGTTTCGTTTTTTTCATTACTTGCGATACAGAATCTTCAATTTGCGCCCATGAGCAATCAAGTCCTACTAATGCACCGCCCTCTTTGAGCAGTATTTCATGGTCTTCTGGCCCTAACACTTTACCGCATAATGGTTCTAGAATAATTCCACGCCTAGGAAGCTGATTGAACCTCTCATGTAATCTTAAATCGCCTCTGCGAGAAAGCCTGACTGCCGTATTTTTCTTAGGGTCATCTTGAGCTAGCCATATGGCGTGCACAGGAACTTCTTCAGCCATATTCATTCCTTACCGCCTAGTAAGAAATCTCCGAGAGTGAGTCCGCGACCATCTCCCGAATTGACTTGTCGATTCTGATCTGGTGCAGCATCGACCATTAATGTGATTCCAAGTGTGCGTTCTAGTTTCCTAATTACAGCATCTGTAGGTCTTTTTCCAGATTCAACATTACTGATTATGTTCACTTTCTCAGCCATTTTACGGGCTAATTGCTGCTTATCCCAACCCTTAGAATTTCGTGCTTTGGATACGCGCTTAGAAAAGTCGGAAGCCAATTCCTTTTCCCCTCTAAGCATTATGTCCTTGCCTTTGCGTCCTTGGCCAGCATAGCCGCCAGACGTTGGAGCCGGTGCGTTTCTTGCCTGGGACAACCCTGGAGCGACTTTTTTCTCATCTAACCCCATCTTATCAGTACAGCGTTTGCAGGCCTGAACTTCCGCCTTACCCATCAATACTGAACGAGTACTAACTTTCATTGCTCCACATAGTTCACAGTCTGCCATATCGCAACCCAACCCGTTGTTGTGGCGCTGCTTCATCAAGCCTTCGTTAGTACAATTAAGATGCAAAATACACGGATAGTTGAAGAAGTACGGGCATTGGACATTAATCATGGGGACAGAAGTAGACAATGGTAAGGGTGAGCCTCATGGAAACGATGATAGTGAGTTGAAGGCTTTAGCTATCGATTTTAAAAATCTACAGGATGAAGCTCAAAGGCTACTTACCGAAAGAGTCCACTTAGAAAATGATCTAGCATCAGTTAAGAAAAGGGCTAGCCGGTTAGATGAAGAGGTTCGAATTCTCAAGAGCCCCCCTCTGATAGTAGGGCACTTACAGGATGTATTGGATGACGAAAGGGCGATTGTACGCTCTTCAAACGGTACTGTGTTTCAGGTTTCAATAAACCAACGTATCGACCCAGATATCCTGAGGCCAGGTACACGAATTGCACTTAACCAGGACACTCTGTCGATTATCGAAGTACTACATGATGCATGGGACCCTATGGTCTCTGGAGCTGAGATGGTTGAAAAACCAGATGTCGATTACGACAGCGTCGGAGGTTTAGATGAGCAAATATTACAAGTTCGGGAGGCTATTGAATTGCCTTTAGAAAATCCTGGTTTGTTCAAGAAAGTTGGTATTCAGCCACCTAAAGGAATTCTTCTCGTAGGACCTCCTGGCTGCGGTAAAACCATGTTGGCAAAGGCAGTTGCCAGTCAAACAGATGCTTCTTTCATTCGAATGGTTGGTTCGGAGTTGGCGCAGAAGTATATTGGTGAAGGTGGAAGGATGGTTAGAGAACTATTTTCACTAGCCAAGGATAGATCACCATCTATTATTTTCTTAGATGAGATTGACGCTATAGGTGCTAAGAGATTAGATTCTGCAACAAGTGGCGATCGAGAAGTGCAGAGAACACTCATGCAATTACTGGCAGAACTAGATGGATTCGATGCCTTAGAAGATGTAAAAATAATCGCAGCCACTAATCGACCAGACATTCTGGATGATGCCCTATTGAGGCCTGGACGATTCGATAGGGTCATTGAAATTCCTTTACCAGATGAAAGCGGACGAAAGACAATCCTTTCAATACATTTTGATAAAATGTCCACTTCTAGAATTAATATTCCAAAAATTGTAGAAATGACTGAAGGTTTTAGTGGTGCTGAATTAAAGGCAACATCTGTTGAAGCTGGAATGATTGCAATTCGTGAAGGCCGTTCTAAGGTTAAGCAAGAAGATGCAATTTCTGCGGTTTTACGAATCAAGAAGAAACGAGAGTCCAACGGCATTTCAGCCTCTCCAGATGCTCTTTACGGCTGAATACGTCGGGAATGTTCATCAGTCGCCTTCACAGGCAAGTGACATGACCAACAGAATTGTTGAGTGTGTGCCTAATTTTTCAGAAGGTACAGACCTAGATGTAATCAAGGCGATTAGCGATTCTGGTAGAGGAATAGACGGTGCTAGAGTGCTTGGTATTGAGCCTGATAGCGACTATAATCGTACAGTTCTTACCATTGCAGGAGAGCCTGATGCAGTACTAGAGTCTGCATTTCGTGTCATCAAATCAGCATCTGAAAATATTGACATGCGAATGCACAAAGGCGAACATCCACGTATAGGTGCGGTTGATGTATGCCCATTCATACCCTTAGATGGAGTTACAATGGATGATTGTGTTGACTTGTCTAACAGATTGGCCAAGAGGGTATCAGAGGAACTTGGACTCTGCACATTCCTTTACGGATCTGCAGCAACTTCCCCCGATAGGGAATTACTATCAGATTTGAGAAAAGGCCAATATGAAGGACTCGAAGAAAGATTGAGCAATGGTGGGCCACACTTACCTGACCTTGGACCTATGGAGTGGAATGAAAAGACTGCTAGGTTTGGTGCAGTAGTAATCGGGGCAAGACAAATACTAGTAGCATACAATGTAAACGTGGATGAGGCCGATGCCAAAGCAGCTAAAATCGCCGGGTCTTTAGTGCGCTCTTCAGGGCGTTTGTTAAAGCACGAAGATGGAAGAAGAACTAGGATACCAGGGATGCTACCTATGGTCCAAGGAATGGGCTTGCCACTAGAAACCCACAATATATCTCAAGTCTCAATGAACCTTAGAGATGTTTCAATCACACCAATGCACATAGCTTTTGAAGCCGTGAAAACCATAGTTAGTGACCATGGAGTTGAAACCTGTGGTTCCGAATTAGTCGGATTGGTCCCCCTGTCTGCAATGCTTGAAGCAGGGCGATGGTATTCAACTGGTGACATTACTGATGAACGAGAACTAGTTGATGCTGCCATAAACGGATTAGGACTCGACCACCTTGGACCATTCAATTCTAATGAACGAATAATTGAATGGGCGCTTGATAGTGGGGTGGAAGCATGAAGACGCCATGGATGGAGATGACAGTTAGAGACTTTCAGTCAGCATTAGCCTCTTCATCACCTACCCCTGGTGGTGGAACTGCTGCTGCAATCGCTTTGGGCCAAGCTTCGGCTCTTACCATAATGGTATGCGATTTGACATTGGGCAAAGACAAATGGCAAGAGGGATGGGGTGGTGCAACATCTGCATTATCTACATCTGTTAGGACTATGTCTAGGGCTGGCTTGTTGGCTGATGAAGATAGTGATGCATTTGATGGTGTAATGGATTCATTCAAATTACCCAAAGAAACAGATGATCAGAAGTCTACAAGAAGAGATGCAATAAGAATGGCCACTCTAATAGCAACAGAAAAACCATTTGAAACTGCTAAATTAGCATTAAATCTGCTCTCCGTTCTACCAGAATTAGCTACTTCTGGAAACGCTAATGCTGTATCTGATGTTGGTGTAGCAGGCTTATTGGCTAGTGCTGCATGCAAAGGTGCGCTATTCAATGTAGACATAAATCTCGACAGTCTTCCCGAAGATATGGCCGTAGATATTAGAACTGAGGCGCCTAAAATACAGGATGAAGCACGTGTACTATCTCGAAAAATAATGGATGCTGTCAGAGACAGGATGTAATCATCTAACCTGGGAACCAGGAGATATCTCACCATCGAGGGTAACTAAAGTAACCCCTCCGTTGCCGTCATCTGCTGCCAACATCATACCCTCGCTCATCACTCCGCGTAGTTTGCGTGGTTTCAAGTTAGCAACAAAAACAACAGATTTACCCATCATCTGTTCGGGTGTATAATATTCTTTGAGGCCGGCGCAAATCGTCCTTCCGCCTTCTGTTCCATCATCAATTGTAACCACAAATAATTTGTCAGCATTTTCATGGTCAGTAACATTCATAATTTTCCCTACTTTCAATTCAACTTCCATAAAAGTTTCAAAATCTAGGTGTGTTGTTCCTTCTGGCATTTTCTTTTCCTCCTTCTTAGTCTTCTTACTTCCCTTAACCCCGTGTGTCGGATCAGAATTATTATTAGAATCATCACTAGCTAAATCTTGTTCTTGAGCAAGTATTTCTTCCAGGTCAAGTCTCTTGAATAGCGGTTCAGGTACATCTTCAGACCACTTGAACTGTGTGCTCCAATCTATTGCTGAATGCCAAGAGACCAGAGAAACATCGTCTTCTTCCCCTAATGCCTTCCATAACTTTTGTGCACTAAAGGGGAGGAATGGTTGAGTCATTATTGAAAGGAACCGAGAGACCCTCCAGCCAAATGATAACTTAGCCATGGACTCTTTTGCACCATCCCCATCTAGATCTTTCAGATATTTCCAAGGCGTAGCCGACTGTAACATTTGGTTACCTAATTGTGCAGCACGCATTACATTTCGTAATGCTTCTTTGTAACGATGCCTTTCCAAACTCGTTGTGATTTCATGATGTAAGTTTTCAAGTTTCTCCATTTCGTCATTACAGTAACTTAGGTCATCAAAGGAGTCTAAGCCTCTCCCATCTGGAAGTCGAGCACCAAGCGTTAGTACGCGATGAACGAAATTACCGTAAGCAGCGATAAGTTCAGAGTTAATCTTTTCAACAAAATCAGGCCAATTGAAATCTGTATCGTGGTTTTCGGGCATGTTTATCGAAAGATAGTACCTCAATGTATCAGGATCGAATCTTTCAAGGAAAGAAGGAAGCCAAACTGCATGTTTTCTAGACTTTGAAAATTGCCCACCCGCTAACATCAGGTATTCCATTGCTGGGACATTGTCTTCTAATTGCAACTCGCCCGGGCCTGGCAGAGACGGTTTGTCGGAAGCAGTTAATCCCTTAGCTGCATGATTAAGTCCCATTATTAGTGCAGGCCAGATAACAGTGTGGAATGGGATATTGTCCTTACCTAAGAAATATAGATGCCTAGGCTTGACTCCATTTTCACCGGTCTTCCACCATTTCTCCCAATCACCAGGTGATGCGTGTCTGTGAGACCATATCTTCGCACACGAATAATATCCTTGCACAGCTTCAAACCAAACGTAAATGCATTTTCCATCCCACTCGTTACCCTCTAGTGGTAGAGGAATGCCCCAATCTAAATCTCTTGTAACTGCACGAGGTCTAAGGCCCATGTCTAGCCATTGTTTTGTCATGGCTCTAACATTAGACTTCCAAACCGATTGACGTTGACTAGCATGTTCTTCAAGTGCTTCTTGGAATAAATCTAGGCGATAAAAGAAATGCTCTGTATCTCTTATCTCGATAGATGCATCGGGATTCATTTTTGATTTAGGGTTCTGGAGTTCATGTGCCTCATAAGTAACGCCGCAGTCATCACATTGGTCTCCTCTGGCGCCTGGAGCGCCACAGTTAGGGCAATCACCTTCGACATACCTATCAGGTAGGAATCTGCCACCATCTTCTCGTATCTCGTAGTATTGTTGCATTATTTTCTTCTCAAAAAGTCCAGCATTCAATAGCGAAATGAAATTTTCTGAAACAATTTTGTGATGCTCATCGTCACTAGTTCGGTTGAATAATGAACCACCAAATTCAACACCTCTAGGGTCGATATTAGGCTCCCATGAACAACCAAGGTCTAGAAGTGCCTTCGAGTTGATTGTGTGATATTTGTCTACAATATCTTGCGGCGATACACCGTTGGTTTCTGCAGATACTGTGATTGGAGTTCCATGCTCGTCCGAACCTGACACCATCAATACTCGATTCCCCTTTGCGCGTTCAAATCTCGCTTGGATGTCAGGGGGTAGGTAGCACCCAGCAACATGGCCCAAATGCAGTGGCCCATTGGCATACGGCCAAGCGACACAAATTAGCACATGTTCCCCGGCCATAGACGGTGTCACCTATCCTGTCGGATGCAATGAACTACATGAGTGCTATCATTGATTTCTTACGAAGACTCAAGAACTTGATGCTGTACACATCAAATGGGCCGATTGGCCGAGGATTCGTTGAACCCTATGGCAGATTACACAATGCTCGTAGCTTATGCATCCATTGCACTGGGTGTTTCCTTCCTCTGTTCTATGCTAGAAGCAGTACTTCTATCGATGTCACTTTCACACGTAAGTGTAATCAACAAAGCAGGAGATAAGAATGGTGCAAGATGGGCCAAACTGAAGGAAGATGATTCTGTAAAGCCCCTTACTGCGATCCTGACACTCAATACAATTGCCCATACCATGGGCGCAGCGGGTGTAGGTGCCGAAGTATCAGAACAATTTGGCGACGATAGTTTGACAATTGCTTCAATAATTCTGACTTTGGCTGTATTGTTCCTTTCCGAGATAATCCCAAAGACACTCGGCTCTGCATACTGGAAGGCGCTTTCAGGACCTTCGGGTCTGGTACTATCTGGTATGACAAAGGTATTGGCTCCATTCTTCATACCGTTGCTTTGGTTCAAACGTATGTTACCTAAAGCAGGGACAGCATTGGTCACACGTGATGAATTACACGCACTAGCAGACATCAGCGAAGAGGAAGGTGAATTAGATGAGGATGAGGAAGCCGTCATCCATAATCTACTGGCGCTAAGAGAAATTCCAGTCAAGGATGTAATGACGCCTAGGACAGTTACACTTGCATTCGCTCAGGATTTTACTATCCGCCAGGTTTTGGATGAAACTAAAATTCTTAGATTTGGGAGAATGCCAGTTTATGCAGAGACAATCGACTCTTTGTCTGGATTCGTATTACGCTCAGATATCCTCATGGCCGCATCTAGGGATGAATGGGACAAGGCGTTATCTGAAATGAGGAAGCCATTGTTAACAATAAACGTCGATGAAAGTGTGGATTTAGCTCTAGATCGATTCCTACAATCGAAGGTGCAAATTTTAGCAGTTATTGATGAGTTTGGCGGAACAGCAGGAATAATCACAATGGAGGATGCTATTGAAACACTCCTAGGTGAAGAGATTGTAGATGAATTAGATGAGCATGAAGATATGCGTGAATTAGCCAGAGAGCAGGCTGAAATAAGTGAAGAAGAGTGATTATAGAATTCTCTCATCTATCCAATTTCTGATTAAGTCATCTCTTTCTTTATTCACCCGGTTCTTCGAGTGCGTTAGAGTATCCAGCAAATGAGGATAGATTTCAACGTCTTGCTTCATTAACAGATCGTAATGAAATCTCCCCAGCCTTCTATCATTGGCTGATTGTAACAAAAGTATGGGCATCTCAGGCAGCCCCCAAGATGGAATATCGATATCTTCCCATTCCAATCTACCAATTTCAGGATGAATCTTTTCGAATCCTTTCATTGCCCATTTTTTCAATAGAGGTAGCATGAACGATATCTTTCCAGACATTTCTTCCATTATTGGTGAATATGCGACCATTGGAGACTCCAACATGATTGTAGAACAACGTTCTTTCCATACACCCTGGTGTCTTTCATGATGCATTCCAAGGCATACGAATGCGCCTAAACTATGACCATAAAAGTGAACCTTTTGAACCTTAGAGTAATCAATTGATGATAGTATCGCTTTTACGTCGGCAATAACTTTCCCAGCAGTCCATTCAGGAGTTTCAGGCGCAATTCCATGGCCGCGCATATCTATTGCGAAGGTGTGCAAACCCCGGTCATGAAATATTTTCATTCGTTCAATGAACTTCTCACTTGAAGATTGCCAACCATGAATGAAAACAACAAGATCAGTATCATGACTTTGGAAGTTTGAAAAGCCATAAACATCTACTCCATTATTAGTAGCCTGAACTATATCCCAACCAGGCTCAGATAGAACTTTGCTTCTTTTACTAGGTCCTCTGAAAATTATCCTTAGCAGAGATTGATGGATTAGGATGACGAATAATATTGGAATAGAAATGAAACCATATGGAACAAATATTGCGATTAGTGATGAAACCAGAATTGCTGTGAGAACAGATTTTCCATCCCAAGTCGCCTTACGGCGAGGCATGTTCAATCCTCTGAATCTGAAGGCTCTTCTTCAGCCTTCTTTTCATCGTCTTCTGAATCTTTGGATTTATCCTTAGATGATGCTTTTTTCGCATCGGCTTTTTTAGAAGCCTTTTCTCGACGTGATTCTTGCCTCTTCTCAAATTTATCCCCTAAGTCACCTAGTCCTTCGAACTTGGCCAGCCAACCGGTCTCACTTCCGGTTGATACGTGATTAACAGAATATGCACTGAACAATAAATCAAACATACCTTGTGAATAGTCTGAGTTTTTCTTCAAGAAGTAGTTTACCACCCAGACTATTACTAATAAAAATCCAATTCCGACCCAGGTCTTCCCGCTAGAGGAGGATATATCTGACAAGTTAACTGCAACTAGAATGAAACCAATCAAAAACATGAACCCGAGACTGTTATTCAGAACTGCGTGGACTGGGTTTGGTTTATTTCCGCTTGAATTAATATATTTGGTTCTTGCAACGAATTCTCCAATGTTCCTTCCTAGCCATATTGGTATAACTAGCCAGTTGATAATAATCATTAAGGCCGCACCAATGAAAGGAATTGTCAAGTCGGGATCTCCGAATGCAAATATCGATAATGTACCAATTAGAGCCCCGAAATTCCATGCGAAATTAATCAGCCACCCTATATAACGAGGCATAGTTCCGGACAATTCGAAACCTTCTGGAAGTCCAGTAGGGCGAATCTTCTCAGTCTTTTCTTTCTTTGGCTTCTTATCTACTGCTTTAGGAGTCGCCTTCTTTGCAACTGCTGCTTTAGGAGTTGCTTTCTTTGCAACGGCTTTCTTTGCAACGGCTTTCTTCGCAACGGCTTTCTTAGCTGTTGCTTTTGCAGGCTTTGTTTCTTCAAGATTGTCAACTTTGTCAAGTAATCCCATATTTTACACCTCAGCTATACATTGCACCTACAGTGCGATATGTTTCGAATTCTTTAGAACTAGTGAATTCACCTATTATTTCATTAGAGAGTTGTCCAAGTAGAGTATCAACTACAGTAAAGAACTCTGAACGGGCATCATCACTGGAGTCTGCAGGAGATGATCCAACCGATTGGTACACTGCGAATCCTTCGGAATGTGAAAATTCAGTAATCTCGGAAGCAGAGAGATATTTTCCGAGAAGATTATCTACGATAGCGGCGAATTCCACAAAGATATCTTCTTCGTACTCTTCTTCTTCGTACTCTTCTTCTTCTTCGTACTCTTCTTCTTCATACTCTTCTTCTTCTTCTTCGTACTCTTCTTCTTCCTCGTCAGATTGGGATTCGAATAATTCATCCAAATCCGCTTCGCCTGCGATAACTGCTTTCAGTAATTTTCTTTCTGCCATCAATGCTTCGAGGGAAGGTCGTAGTTCACGCAAAACCTCACGGTCGCCATCAGACTTTGCTGCTTGATATTGGGGCTTGATTCGACGAAGTTCATCTTCAACGGTTTTAAGTTGAGCATTCAATTCAACTAATGTTTCACCGTCTAATGCACCATCGTCTTGAATCTCTTCATCCTGGTTCAATAACTGAACAGTAGGGGAATCACGCACCTCTGCGATTTTGTCATCGCGCTCATCTTTACGCATTACGATGATATCTCTATCCAGTTCATGACCGAAACGGTCAGAATATCGATCTAGAAGACTACCTATGTCCCCTTGGCTAATGCGGTCAATGTGACCATATACTTGTTGCAACGGTTTTCCGCTCTTTTTAGCATAAAGCCCAGAATAAGAGTCCGATTCGTCGACGGCATCGGCTACTGCTTCGACTTGAGAGGGTTGGCTAGGAGGGAGTGCCTCAATGGCTGGTAGGGGGTTGACGGGGAGAGGTGCTGCTGCTGGCAATGGCATGCCCGGAGCTGGAGGTAATGTGGCTGCTGCTGGCAATGGCATACTGGGTGCTGGAGGCAATGGCAAGCCCGGAGCAGGAGGTAATGGCATGCCTGGAGCGGGAGGCAATGGCATGCCCGGGGCTGGTGGCGCAGGCATAGGTGGCAAGCCTGGTGTAGTGGGTGATTTACTGCCAATCTTCCTCTTCTTACCGAGTCCCATACTATGCACCTCATACTAGGTGGGTAGTAATCTACCCTTGAACATTCCCATTGTTAGAACCATACGTAGTATGGTATTACAACCCATTAGCATAGCCGAGCCCATCCCTTTAGAATTAAGAAAGTCGCACCTGCTTCATGAATCTCAATTACATCGCCAATCGATGCATCTATGACTGTTTGATCGAATCTTGCTATAGCGTCATCAACTACCATTTCGACCTTTACCAATCCTTGCCTAGACAAGGCTATTCCTTCGCTTAGACAATCGAATGGGTTTGAGCCATCGGGGTCCAATCTAGATAAGGGGAATTCGGTAACTCTCATACCACTCTTCCCATGTAGTGAACCCGGCCATCTGATTTGCCTGCGTGTATCGATAGTTACTACTTCGTCAGTCTCACCTGCATTACCCAAAACAACGCTAGTATCTGCACGTATAAGATTCTGGAAAAGTAATGCGTGATTGTTCAATGCTGCAACCCTTCCGTCTAAAACGCGCCCTCTCCTGCTAGGTTCTTGCATTAATTCGGCCAACTTTTCAACACTAGATTTACCTCTTAATCCTTTCAAACCTTCGCGTTCCATCATATCTTTTAGTGCCGCAGTAGAAGTTTTCAGCAGTTTTGTATCCCCTTCGTGTATTGCATCTAGTTTTTCAACGACTGATCTAATGCCTAAACCAACTCTTTTGGCCCATCCTGTAGCGTTTGGCTTTCTAGAGCGTTCTAACAAATCACTTACCTCAACACCTTCACCACGGATGTGACTTACAATCTCTCTACGAGATTCGGAACCCAAGTGAAAATATGAAGGGTCGCGGTAGTGTAAATGGAATCCCCTGTGGCCGGAGAATGTAACTTGCAAGTGCTCTTCTTTAAATCCAAAATCCGGCTCTAAGAAATCATTCCACAGTGACCATGCTTGTTCTTGGATTACTTCAATCATACCAGGGAAGTCCTTGTCGGTCACGCCGGGTAGATGATCACCGTCTAAATCGAAAATTAAGTCTGCACCTAGCCATTGTTTATCATCCATTTTCAATTCATGAGGTTTTTTCCAATAAGCTGTTGAATAGAAACAAGAATGTTGAGGCCTTTCACAAAGGAAGCGACGTACGCTATCCATGTCTGAAAACGCTTTGTGGCGTAGAGGCATACCTCCACCGAATGGGATGAACATCCATTCTCTAGTCCTTAGTCGCGGAGGAGTCCATAACTCTGCAGTACGATAGTACTGTGTAAAGCGATGTGCGAACCTTGCCCAGCCTGAAATATTGCCACCTCGGTTGTAGGTGAACAGTGGAGACCTTTGAATCTTCACTCTTTCCAAAAGCGAGTCTCGCGTTGAATCTCAACAGTTGCTGAATCCGCACCGGTTACTTCCACATAGTGCTCCCAGCAATAGTAATGCTTGTCGACAACCATTGCTTCTCCAAACGTAAGCCTAGTTCCGCAGGACTTACATCGCGGACCTAGTTCGCCGTTTGGCGTCTGTGCGAGTGGGATATGTTCGTGTGGCATGGTACTTACCCGGTGATGCGTAAAGGTTGAAGTCTTTGAATGTGGCGTACTACCTGAAGATTTTGTTTCCATTATCACATAATGCTAGCAGTTCGAAATACACCAGCAATCAATGAATCACTCAGCAGGGGCTCCAATAAACTGTAATCCGTCGACATCGAAATTAGGATCAATCAGTCCTATCTTTTGACCTTCTTTCAAAAATAATCGGATTGATTCGCGGCCTTCCGGTTTGTAATCGATTGTTCTATCATTGACATACATGGTGACAAATTCACGATTTGTATCGTCATCAATACCGCGCCCCCATTTCTTTGCAAACTCTAATGCTACATCCGGATTGGCAATAGAATGTTCAATACTCATCTTGGTGTATAGAGTAACATCTTCCATTACATCTTGTCCTAGATCTCTTCGTACTACATTTCCCCCAAGCGGCATAGGTAAGCCGCCCGTTTTGTCATTCCACCAGACGCCTAGATTTACCAGAACATCCAAGTCGTGCTCGGCATATGTCAATTGACCTTCGTGAATAATTAGTCCTGAAACGTAGGTCCCATCAAGGATGCGAGGGATTATCTCATCAAATGGTACCACTTCGTACACCAAATCGCCCCAGCAGAGTCGTATTCCCATGTATGCACTAGTTTTGAGACCAGGAACTGCAATAGGGTTCGATTTTGCAACTTCTTCGGTAATTCCATTTTTAGCTACAACCATTGGACCGTATCCTTCACCCATAGATGCTCCACAATTCATCAGAGCGTAATCCTCTGCTATGTCGGGGAATGCGTGAATGCTCACAGCGGAAACTTCCAATTCTTTCCTCATTGCTCGATGGTTCAGTGTCTCTATGTCCTGTAATTCGTGTACGAAGTTGTATCCAGGCGTGGCGAAGGCATTAGTTGTCATAGCATGAAACATAAATGCGTCGTCTGGGTCAGGCGAGTGACCAATTCTAACAATCTTTTTTCCTTCTTCGTCTTCTGGTAATTTTGTATCCATAGTAACACCTCAGTGGCAAGCCCTGCCGAATTTCTTTAGCCTCCAATAATTGTATGGCCAAGGAGTGATAAAACCGACGAAAAGCATGATTGGAATAGCCCACCAAGTCAGCATTGCTCCGCCAGTCATTAGATAATCTGTAATATTCATAGATGATTCCATGGCAACCATGGAGATAAATGACATCCCTATAGCTACTTTGAATCCTTCATACAGCCCCATTTGCTTGGACATAATTAATGTTTCAAGTGCAATTGAAGTCAATAAACCGTTGATTATTGCCAGGGTCATTATACTCAATGTACTCCATCCAGAATCTGTAAAAACAAATTGGAATGCGGCAATAGTTCCAAAGTCTCCAATTGAACATCCAATTAGGCACCACATCGTATTACGGGCAGATTGTTTCCAGACGCTTAAGTCGCTCCAATTAAAATCCAAGCCTAATCCGTCAACTGTATATCCTGAATTCCTAATTGCGGCAGACATAAGGTCTAGACTCGTACCATTGGAATTGACAATTGCAGTAGAATCTTGATGAGACACCATGGCTGAGATAACACCTTCAATAGAAATTATTGCATCGCGGACTGTATTTTCACAAGACTTGCAAGTCATGCCGCCTACGTTGATAGTAGTGGTATCAGATATTGACACACTACCGTCCATGTATCCTCCAAAAGAATGGGGTTTTTGAATAGTGGTATCATACCTCGTAGAAATAACTGCATTAAAATTTCAATTAGGCGAAAAATATGCGTATTCCTCCGTCAGACTTTCAAGGCTGATGGGTTGTACATCAAACATGCAGAGGGGCGGGGGTGTTGGAATCAAAATTTTGTTGATGCTCGCACTATTGCTTCTCATGCCGTTAGCGTCTGCAAACCCTACAGGGTTGACATACATGGATTCGACATGGTCGAGTAATGATGCCGACGATGGGGATATAATTGCCCTGAACCCAAATAAAACAATTCTAGCATCATTCCATGATGATTCAGTGATGCTGTTCAACTCTTCATCATTAGAAAAGTTTGCAACCTTTAGCATCAAGAGAGTTTCTGCACTAGAATTTTCACCAGATGGTGAATTATTAGCAGTAAACAAAGGTTCTACAATTCAAAATCAAGAATCAATTAAATTGATTGATCTCCAATCTCTCTCAATACTAGAGGTGGGTGCACTTGCTGATGACAAAGCAACTGACATTTCATGGAGCCCAAATAGTCAGGTATTAGCAGCTCCGGGGCCAGATGGAGATGTAGAATTATACAGGAGGGAAGACCTTTCATTAAAAACAACACTTGGTGGTGTGCACAATGTCGATGTAACTTGTATCGATTATAGTTCAGATGGAGAATATATCCTAACTGGTGATGAATCTGGAAGATATGCAATATGGGATTCGCAAGGTGTACGGCAAGGAGATTACAGAGATTTTGGCCAACACCTATTAGATTGTAAATTCACACCCAATGGTTTAGATTATGTGCTTTTAGACGATAGAGGTGAAATATCTTCGAAATCAACAACTGGCTCTGATAAACTTACAATCAACGTCGATGGTGCAAATAAAATTATGTTCTCTGAATCGGGAACTAGAATGCATGTTGTAGCCTACTCTGACGATTTTAAAGGATTACTAACATACGAGTACGATTCTTTTCTAATAGCAAAACGAACTACATTTTTCCATAAAGCAGAGGATGTCGAATTCAAAGAAGATTCCAATAGCAGATTACAATCACTATATGTTGCAGGAGGTACAGGTCAGATAGCAGTTTATCTGCGAGAAATCATACCAATTGGATTTAACGAGCCCGGCGCGGACTTAGATGGAGATTTAGTCCCAGATAACCTTGATGATGACGATGATGGGGATGGAATAATTGATGATTGGGATGATGTTTTCGGATGTGACGCTCCAGAAGGTACTCCTTGTTCACGATATCCAGACTTGGACAAGATAAGGAGCATAGAAATTAGTATTGGCAAGGATTTTGCGATAACTGATACCATAACTCTACCTCCTGAAGAATCAAGCAACATACGTAATCTAAGTAGAATGTCAATTGCTAAAGATCAAATCTTGAGTAAACATGAAACTGAATTGTTTGCTGAATCGATGTGTGCAAATATCGACCATGGTGATGTAATTGATCAATGGATGGATTCGATTGTATTGTCAAATGGTGAACTAGGTGATGGGGTGGTGACATGCAAGGTTAATTCTGGGATGGAACTTGTTCAATCCGCAGATTCCACCACACAAATTTCATTCTCGATAATAACGACATTTTCATATGAAAATGAAGTTGTATTCCCTGTGGAAATATCGCTGTCTGAACAAACACTACCTACAGATGGCTCTATCTCCTGGTTAGCTCCAGCACACCCAATAGCCGTAGAATTCAATGGAGATGGTGCAAAATCCCACAAAATACCTCTTTGGTGGAACGATGAGAATTTCGTACCAGTAATTATCGAAGAAGAAATTGTACCTGAAGCGACGTTATCAGAAAACCTGGTCAAATGGGCCTTAAATCCACTCGCACTCATACTATATGCTGGGATATTATCATTAGGATTACTATTATTGATTAGACGTGATAATAAAATTGAAATCGACTTGGACTTAGAGGACATAGGAGAGGAAATGACCGGGAATGAAGATGGGGTTTCCGATGAAGACAATGAAGATATAAAAGCCGAAGAGAATGCAAATCCTAAGCGATCACCTCCTTCTAAGAAGACCCCAGTTAAATCAAGAAATAGTGTATCTGAGATAACAACTAAGAAACGAAAGACTACGAAACCTAGTGACTTAAATAAAGATGGACCTATTACAAAAACCAAGAAAAAACGTTTGGTATCAAATAGTGATGAGAAAACAGTAGTGCCTAAGAAAAAGGTTGTTGAAAAAGGTCACAATACCATGAAAACTCGAAAGGTAAAGCAGAAAACGGATACTACAGAGTTAAAGGTTACTAAGCGTAAGACAGTCAAAAAAGAAGTCGTCATCGAAAAGGAAGATGTCAAGGAGAAGGATGTACCGACTAAGAAGCGTAAATCTGTTAAAAGAAAGAAAAAAACATCTGAAGTCAAATCTATTGATGAAGATAAGTTACAAGATGGTCTTGCTACAGATTTTCTAAATGAAGATTGATTACCAAGCCATAACCGGCTCATCATTCATGCCACATGCTGTTTTCAAAAATAACCTAAGTCCATCCATATCTTCGGAATCCATACGATTGATTACTTCCCCGAAATACCTCTCGAGCCTTTCAACGCTTTGAGCAGACTTTACTCCACTTGCCGCTATAACTTGGCTACGAACAGAGTCATCATTCTCAAACGCCTCAAGCCTTGAAATGAGAGCATCATAAGCTGATTTAATTAATTCTACATCGGAGTCTCTGCGTGCGGCAAATACTCCGAATACCATTGGATTGCCAGTTACCTGAAGCCATTCAGAACCCAAATCCATTACCACTAAGTCTGGGTGAGCCCTTGCTCCTTCAAGTGCACGATCACCAATCAACAAGCACCCATCGCATGAATCTAACATCCCTTCTAAATCGGGACCCATCTCGACATATTTCGGTTGTAGATTCCTCTTGGATACAAGATGGCGCAGTAGAGCGACAGAAGAGGCCGAATCTGATGGTAATGCTATCGTATTCATTGACTCGATGGGAATTGAACCGAAGAGGAGTACGCTACCCACTTCCCCTCGGCTTGAAATGGCTAAATCGGGAACCAAAACAAGTTCGCTAGAATTCTTGGCGTAAGCAGCAGCTGGTATGGGGGCCAAAATACAATCTTTACGAAGAAGATGGCCTGTTAACCAAGAGGGGGGGGCAGGTAATACATCCCATGAATTATCTAGGCCATAAAAAAGAGGTTCACAGTTGATGAACGAAACTCGTCCAATGGTTCGTTCCCATGACATCTATTCACCAGCCGCCATACGTAACTGTCGGCGGGCGGGTGCTTTTGGTAGTATGTATTCCTCAAAGGAAGTGTATGTTGTGTTCCTTTGGACTGGTTTGGAACCTGAATTAATAACAATCTTTGCTAACATCTCCTTGTCGTGATCCAACGGAGCATTAGATCCCGCCAAATGCATTATAGATTCTTTCTGGACGGTTCCGTCGATATCATCTGCTCCGAACTGAAGGGCTAGTTCCGCTATTTCGTCACCTATATTCATCCTGTAGGCCTTGATGTGAGGGATATTATCTAGCATCAGTCTTGAGATGGCTATCATCCGTAAAATCTCGGTTCCGCTGGCAAGTTGTGCTTCGGGGAGGCGTGAATCATCAGGCAGGAATGGATAAGGTACGAAACACTGGAATCCTTCGGTTTTATCCTGAAGGTCGCGCAATTTCAACAAATGCGTTATACGCTGATCTATTGTTTCAACTGTACCAAATAACATAGTACAATTGGTAGGAATACCTAATTCGTGGGCAGTCTGGTGTATTTCCAAATACTCTGACGACGATTCTTTACCCTTGCAAATTATTGCACGTACATCGTCATCTAATATTTCTGCACCACCGCCAGGTAGTGATCCTAATCCTGCGTCTCTAAGTTTTTTCAGAGTGTTGCGAATCGTTATGCCAGATAATTTGGAGATGTGTTTAATCTCTACGGCTGTTAATGCCTTGATATGTATATCTGGAAATTCATCCTTTACTCTAGAAAAAAGGGCTGAATAGTGTTCAATGTCCCACTCAGGGTGTAAACCACCTACGGAGTGAACTTCGTCTACATGATTTGCGTAATTTCGCAAATCTTCTACATATTCATCGATATCCATGGCATACGCATCCTTGGCCCTTCGACCGCGTCTAAAGGCGCAGAACCTGCAAGCCAGTGTACAAATATTTGTTTGATTAATATGGACATTCACATTGAAAAATGCGCTATTGTCAAATCTGGCAAACTTGGCTATGTTAGCAATACGACCAATTGTGTCGAGATCCTTGCTGTTAAACAAAAAGTGGCCATCAGATCTTGATAGTTGTTCACCGTTGGATAATTTGGTGACTATCGTTTCAAAATCACTAGGCCATACATTAGCTTGTAGATTTCGGGAAAGATTCTCTCTCCAAACCGAAGACTCGCCTGCTGGCATGTTTGAGTCGCAGTGACGGTTATTATTGAATCCCACCCTTTCAAGTTCGACGGCTGGTTCTAACTCGGAAGATACCTTTGCTTTGGATTAATTTGCGGAATTCTTCTGCCATAAACACTGTACTTGAAACTAATATGATTACAAACCAATCTGCTCTATCAAGAGTTGTTGTGGACAGTAATTCGCCAACATTGAACGAGGTTAATGGGATGGTCCACATTGACCCCTGGACTGAGATTAGTAGTAATGAAGTAGAGAAGAATATTGCAAGATAGATTGCCCTGTTAGTGAATAGACCTAATTTGAACACGCTATCCTCACTACTACGGCAATTCATGACGTTAAACAATTGGAATAGAATGAACACGCTGAAACACATTGTTCTAGCATATTCTTCTGTGCCATTGCTCAATGCGATATAGTAGACTACAAGTGTCCCTGTAACCATTACTGCTCCGAGATAGAATATCAGTGCTAAATCCATGAGGTTTGGCAAAGGTTCGGCTACAGGGCGCGGAGGCCTGTCCATAACATTAGAGTGCATTCTTTCAACACCAAGTGCAACAGCAGGTGGCCCATCCATTAGTATGTTGATAACCAAAATTTGAGTTGCCGTCAGAGGTAGAGGCATGTCAAATACAACCTTTGCTAGTAACAGTAATGCTACAGCCGCTACATTAGTTGATACTTGATATCGTACGAAGTTCCTGATATTAGCGTATATCTTCCGCCCTTCTTCTACAGCATTTACGATATTAGCGAAATTGTCATCTTGTAATACCATGTCAGAAGCATCTTTGGCAACATCGGTACCGGAAATACCCATAGATATTCCAATATTTGCACGTGACAAAGCAGGAGCGTCGTTAACTCCATCTCCAGTCATCGCAACAACTTCGCCTTCGTCTTGTAATGCAGTAACTATGCGCATCTTCTGCTCTGGAGTTACTCTACTGAAAATCGCAGTTCCTCCGACTATATCTCGCATGGCTTCATCATCTAATTGTTCTAACCTTTCACCGCCAATAGCATCGATATGGGGCTTAGTAATATTGAGATCTTCACCAATAGACTGTGCAGTCATATGTTGATCTCCAGTAATCATCTTAACTCGGATTCCAGCTTTCTGGCATCTCTTGATTGCATCATAAACTTCAGCACGTGGTGGGTCCATAATTCCAACCATGCCTAAGAAAATAAAGTTGTCTTCAACAGACTCCATATCGTGTATGTCTTCACCATCTTCAACACGTCTAGCGCACAATGCAATTACTCGCATTGCCTTACTAGCCATTGTTCGATTAGCATTTGTAGCAGCATTGATATCGCCTTCTTCTATAGGAACTATCTCTCCATTGGATACTTTCCATTTGACCAGATCTTTGTATCCGCCAGCGCCACCTTTGGAGAAAACCCAATCTTCTCCTTCATATTCATGAATTACAGACATTCTCTTCCTATCTGTATTGAAGAAGAATTCATGCTTACGAGGGTGCCTTTGTGCAAATTTAGCAACATCGCCGTTTATCTTGTAGCCCAATACTGCACACGCACTATCTGTAGGGTCGCCAATGGCAGACCACTGCTCATCGACCTCTGCAATCTGTGAATTGTGACACAACGATAGACAACTGGCGGCAAGTCTGAATCCAAGGTCACGCTGTAATTCAGACATCTTTTCATCACTAAGCTCGGCATCATTGAGCATTAGTTTACCTTCAGGTTTGAATCCTTCACCACTAATTCCAAATGTATTCTCTGGAAGCATCAGTTCGCGAACTGTCATTTGATTTTTGGTTAGCGTACCTGTTTTATCAGTACAAATTACGGTTGTTGAACCAAGGGTTTCAACAGCCTTCATGCGCCGAATGATGGCTTTGTGCCTTGCCATATTCCTCATTCCGATAGCTAGGGTGGTGACAAGGATAATCGGTAATCCCTCGGGCACAATGGCTACGAAAATTGCTATGGCTACTAGGAGTTGGATTTTTGCAGCAGCCCATAAGTCTCCTCCACCAACGTATGTTACTATCAGTTCAATTGAGACAATTAGAGCAGCCACAATTAATGCAATGAATCCAAGGAATTTCCCAAGTGACTCTAATTTATGCTCTAAAGGTGTTTTAGGAGTTTCTGCTTCTGCAATATCATTTGCAATCTTACCTAACTCTGTGAACATTCCAGTTGATGTAACGATACCGACTGCTCTGCCTGTTGATATTGTTGTCCCCATGTAAAGCATATTCCTTCTGTCTGCAAGAAGTGTTTCAGGGGGTAAAACATCAGCATTGACTTTTGTAGGCATCGATTCACCGGTTAATGCCGACTCATCGACCTTACATTGCCAAGATTCACTCACGCGCAAATCAGCCGGAACATTGAGTCCTTCTTCCATTTTGACTATATCACCAGGGACTAGTTCAGTGGTACTGACTTCCATTTCCATTCCATCTCGACATACCACACACCTAGAAACCGTCATTTGCTTTAATGCGCCCATCTCTTGTTCGGCCTTATTTTCCTGCCAAAAACCAAAGAATGCATTTGCAGTCAGAACTATTCCGATGAAAATTGCATCGCCTGGCTGATCAGGATGTGTTGCAAGAGCCAGTAGACCAGCACCAATTAGCAAATAGTTGAGTGGATCGTGATATTGAGATAAGAATCTAATTATTGCAGAGGTTTTCTCAGGTTCAGTTAACTTATTCTTACCGTATTTCAGTTGCCTCGAGTTGGCTTCTTCTGACGAGAGACCACCCAAAGGAGTATCCAATTCAAGCAGTGCATCTTCGCCACTTTTAGTATGCCATAAATGTTCGGACATGAAATCACCCCAAGCAGACTGCTCTTATTGCCGGGTAATACAGGGACTTATGATTATACGGGTGGGTGTTCCAAATTAAATAGCCGGATATTTCACAAGTCGGACACTACTCCGGGAATGTATGTCCGGACTCGGAGAGCCGTGGATTCCTGCTGATAGCAATGTCAAGGAGTTAACAGTTCGCGTTATTGTAATCGGGGTATTGCTCGGTGCATTGATGACAGCAGCAAACGCATATCTGGGATTATATGTAGGAATTACTGTATCCGCATCTATACCCGCTGCTGTAATGAGTATGCTAATATTAAGAGGATTGAAATTCGAGAACGTTACTATCCTCGAAAATAACTCAGTTCAGACTATGGCCAGTGCAGGGGAATCCCTTGCAGCAGGAGTTATTTTTACAGTTCCTGCTCTACTAGTTTTAGGCATTTGGAGCGATATTCAATGGATGGACACATTCCTGATAGCAATTTTAGGTGGACTATTGGGTACTATGTTCACAATCGCATTGAGGAGATTGTTTATCGTGGAAGAAGCGCTACCATATCCAGAAGGTGTTGCTTGCAGAGAAGTATTAGTAGCTGGAGAGAAAGGTGGAAGTGGCTTAACTGCGATTATTTACGCATTATTAATCGGAGCCACCTATGGATGGATGGTAAAGGCGTTTAAGTCGACTCAGGCTCATGTAGAAGGTATAGCCACTGCATTTGGGACTAAGTTTTATGCGGGTATTGACTTATCATTAGCACTATTATCCGTTGGATACATTGTTGGATTACGTATTGCCTCATTTATTTTCCTTGGCGGAGTTGTTGGGTTTGCAATATTAGTGCCAATATATGGATTAGTCAATGGGTTCCCAAATAGTTCAGGATATATCGACCTGATAACACTGGCAGACTACAACGAGATATGGAAGGCCCAGATACGTTACGCTGGAGTCGGAGCAATGGTTATTGGAGGTGTTTACACGCTTTGGTCAATGAGGAAAACCATTGCAGAAGGACTAGGGAAGGCATTCCAAAAAACTGATACAAACGAGGAACTATTGCGAACTGAAATGGATCTACCTCTAGATAAGGTAATGCTGTTTTGTGGGTTTTTAGTGGTATTGATATCATTGTTCTATTGGTATGCTACTGGAAGTATTGTCATGGCAATAGCAGGAGCATTATTTCTGGCTGTTGTGTCGTTTTTCTTCGCTGCTGTTGCAGGATATATTGCAGGGGTTGTTGGCTCTTCCAACTCTCCGGTTTCAGGTATGACAATCGCAACACTTCTTTTCACTATAGGATTGGTTTGGGTTGTTGGTGGCCTGATTATGGGAATGGAGGAAAGAGAGATGATGGTTGCAACTATGTTCATTGCAGCAATTGTCGCTACTTCTGCTGCAATTGCAGGAGATGTAATGCAGGATTTGAAAACTGGACACATGGTTGGAGCAACGCCTTGGAAACAACAAATTGCTGAGATAATTGGTGTGACTGTTGGAGCATTAGTAATCGGCCCAGTTTTATCACTTTTACACGATGCATTTCGAATAACAAAAACCGCATGTATTGAAAATCCGTTACCAAATGACCCTGAATGTAAAAACGCCCTATTCGCCCCACAAGCGGAACTGATAGGAGCGATAGTGGAAGGCGCTTTTGGAGGAAACATGAATCTACCAATGGTATTCTTAGGGGCAGCCATTGCAATTATTCTGATTAGGCTGGCAATGCCAGTAATGAGTGTAGCAATTGGAATCTATCTTCCATTATACCTATCTATGCCAATTATGGCAGGAGGGATTATTTCACATGTTCTTCTTTCTAGTGCAAGATTAAGAATTGATGGAACATTAGAGGGGGAGCCAAGTAAGGAGGCTTCTGTGGCTGTCAAAGAAGTTCAAGATAAAGGAGTTCTTATTGGAGCTGGGTTTATCGCAGGAGAATCCCTAATGGGAGTCGTTTTGGCAATATTCATTGTAGCAGATAACAAATGGTCAGGCTATGGAATACTACCTAGTGATTGGTTCGGAGGAATTGGAACTCTTGGCAATTTTGCATCATTGCTATTCTTTGGTTGGTTCGTGGCAGTATTCATCATGCTTTCCGCACGTTCTCTTCCGTCCAAAGGTAATCTCCTAGGAGATTTGTTGTTTGTATTATCAGATGCAGCAAAGCGTTTGAGTGGAGTATTTACACCTCCATCTTTGCCAGATTTTGGTAATGCTTCTAAAGATAATGACGATTGAATTCAAATCGAAATGAGCACAAGCATCAAAGGCCATAGTCTTAGGCCTACCTTTCGGAAGCGGTATTGATGACTGGTATGAGCATCTCCGAATTGGAAGAAATGGCTAGAAAATGCCGTATCGAGATATGTAAAATGACTCATAGGGCGCAGGCAGGACATCCTGGCGGCTCCCTATCTGAAATCGACATTTTGTGTGCCTTATATGGTCACAGACTTCGTGCTAGAAGTGACGACCCTGATTGGGATGACAGAGACAGATTCATTTTATCGAAAGGGCATGCTTCTCCCGGAATGTACGCTGTTTTAGCAGAAATGGGATTCATATCTCACACTGATCTAGAAAGTTACCGTGTAAAGGGCGGTGTATGCCAAGGCCACGTAGACATGAAGTGGTGCCCAGGAGTGGATTTCTCAGCAGGCAGTTTAGGAATGGGACTATCTTATGGGATGGGGTGTTCAATTGCTGCTAATATCGATGGTTCGAAAAGAAATGCCTACGTAATGGTGGGCGATGGAGAAATCCAAGAAGGAAGTATTTGGGAAGCTGCTATGGCTGCTGCTCACCACGAACTTGGAAACTTGAAATTATTTATCGACTGTAACGGTATTCAAAATGATGATTTCTGTGAAGCACAGATGAGAATGTTTGACATTCCTGCTAAATGGAACGCATTTGGGTGGGCTGTAAAGGTGATCGATGGACACAACATGAGTGAAATCGTTAGCGCCATTGACTGGATGGATACAGTTACTGACAAACCAGCGGTTGTAATTGGCATGACTGTTAAAGGAAAAGGAGTATCATTCATGGAAAACAATCCTGCATTCCACGGTGCAGCACCATCTGATGAACAATTAGCAATCGCACTATCTGAATTGGGGGTGAATGCATGACCAGAATGGCAGCAACCAGAGATGGATACGGAGAGGCATTACTAGCATTAGCAGATAACCCGAAAGTGGTAGTGCTTGAAGCAGACCTAGGCAAATCTACAAAATCGCTTCATTTCAGAAAGGCTCACCCGGAAAGAACAGTTTCTTGTGGAATCGGAGAACAAAATATGCTGTTGGTAGGCGCTGGATTAGCATCTAGTGGATACATTCCATTCGCAAGCACATTTGCAATATTTACAGAAAGGGCATTCGAACAAATGAGAAATGGTATCGCTAGACCTAACCTTCCAGTACATCTTTGTGGATCACACGGAGGTACTCACACAGGTACAGATGGTTCAAGCGCACAATCGATTGAAGACTTAGCGATATACCGCACTCTTCCAAATGTAGTTGTTATGCACCCTTGTGATGATGTATCCACGAAGGAACTCACAATGCAATTACCAGGACTAGGCAAGCCATCTTACATGCGTACGGCCAGAAATAAAACCCCTGTATTGTATGAAGGTAAGGAAAGTCAAATAAAAATCGGAAAAGGAATCACTCTCATTGAGGGTAATGATGTTGCGATAATTGCTTGTGGAGTACTAGTTCACGAAGCAATGGAGGCTGCTAAGGCATTACAATCAGAAGGAATTAGTGCCACAGTAGTGGACATGCACACTATCAAACCCCTTGACACAGAACTTCTTGATTCATTATCGCTAAAATGTGGAGCAATAGTTACTGCTGAAGACCATTCTATTATTGGTGGGCTTGGAGGTGCGGTAGCAGAGCATATTGTCACTAAGCACCCTGTTCCAATGGAAAAAATCGGTGTTCACGACAGGTTCGGGGAGTCTGCTGGTTCTGAAGAAATGCTGGAGATGATGGGCCTAAAATCACACCATATTTCTGATGCTGCAAAGAAGGTAATCGCGAGGAAGGCTTGAAGCACCTCCTACTATGACACCCCCTCATGGAGTTCTTCCTAGACACCGCTGACGTAGATGAAATTCGAGAGATTGCCTCATGGGGTATTCTTGACGGAGTAACGACAAATCCATCCTTGATCAAGAAGAGTGGAAGAGACTTCAAAACAGTTGTAGCTGAAATTGCATCGATTTGTGACGGCCCAATTTCAGCAGAAGTTACTGCTTTAGATACCGAAGGAATGGTAGAACAAGGTAGACTATTGAAAGAAGAGTTACCACCAAATGTCATTATCAAGATTCCGTGTACACCTGAAGGTTTGGCTGCTACAAAGATACTTACCGCAGATGGAATAAAAACAAATGTTACCCTGATATTCTCAGCCTCCCAAGCATTGATGGCTGCCAAAGCAGGTGCCACATATGTATCACCATTCATCGGAAGAATCGATGACACTGGTGCTGACGGAATGACTCTGATAGCAGAAATTATGTCCGCTTGGGATAATTACAATGTTGACACAAAGGTACTTGCTGCGTCAATTCGCCATCCAACTCATGTTCTTGCTTGTATGCAAATGGGTGCACACACCGTAACAATGCCAACCAAAATTTTCCGTCAACTAATGACACACCCACTAACCGATAAGGGACTAGCTGGATTCATGAAAGATTGGGCTGAGGTCGAAGCGGCCGGCAATGCTTGAGGCGAACGCTTGATAATGAGCACCTGCCCACATTGGTTTACGAGGCGATTGCATGACCAGTCATGAAGATAAACTCAAACGTCTTCTCGATGGCGATATTGATGAGTCTGAAATCGCCGCAGACCCTATTTTGGCAAGTCTTGCCGAACGTATCTTTGGGCTAAATATTGAGCCTATTGCACCAAGTAAACCGAGTCATGGAACTCAGTTACCAGATGTTGAAGTGATAACTGCAGTTACTACGCCGGATTCAATGATTGAAGTTGTACCAGGGGCTGCACCAATCGCACCTATGCCAATGCCATCATTACCTGCTATCCCAGAACAAGTTATTGCAAAGAGTGGCGGTGGACTTCTCAAAGCATTTGGAATTATATCTTTGTTAACTGCAGTTGCGAACATATTCGGTGCATTTGGCTTCCTTAATGGTGGAGATGGCACCAGGATAAATTGGGCTGGAATCCATGAAATTAATAATGAAATGGGATGGTCTGAACCATTCCCTGTTCTCGGCATCCCTGATTATGTCGCTCTGGCATGTAGCATAATTGTCATCATTCTTGCTTTCCGCCGTAAGTAATGCGGCAATTTGATGAACACCAAGTATAGGTGAGTAATATGGGCAAAGGCAAAGCAAAGCGCGGGATACCTTCAAAAGTTGATGATTTCAACTCTTGGTACCCATTTATTGTCGAGGCATCTGAGTTAGTTGACAAGAGATATCCAATCAAGGGAATGGATGTATGGAGGCCGTATGGATGGCGTACCATGAAACTAATTGATTCGCTAACCCATGAAGAAATGGAGAGGACTGATCACGAAGAAGTAAACTTCCCATTACTGATTCCTGAGAATCTGCTGGAAAAAGAAAACGCCCTAGTGGCTAGACTGAAAAGAGCTAGAGAAGAAGGCGTGGACCCTGACGATTTACGAGACGAAGATGAAGAAGGCGGATTCAAGAAAGAAGTTTACTGGGTAAAGCATGCCGGTGAAAACGAATTGGATGTCCCTATGTTTTTGCGACCGACCAGTGAAACTGCAATGTATACCATGTTCCCACTATGGGTACGTTCACACAAAGACCTACCACTGAAGGTATACCAGATGGTAAACACATTCCGATATGAAACAAAACAAACCCGTTCTTTCATTAGAGTACGCGAAATCCACTTCTTTGAAGCACATACAGCGCATGCAGACGAAGCATGCGCATCCAGGCAAATCGAACAGGATTTAGAAATAGTGGACAACCTAATGCACCAGTTATGCCTACCTGTAATCAAAGCAAAGCGTCCGATATGGGATACATTCCCTGGTGCCTGGTATACAATAGGAATCGATGCTATTATGCCCAATGGTAGGACATTACAGGTTGCATCATGCCACCATTACAGAGATCAGTGGGCAAAGGCATTCGACCTTACTTATGAGAATCTAGATGCTCAACAGCAGCACTGTCATCAGACAACCTATGGGATGTCTGAAAGACTTCTAGGGGCAATAGTAGGAATGCATGGTGACGACAATGGGCTGATAATGCCACCATCAATAGCACCACATCAGGTTGTAATTTGTCCGATGATCAGAAAGAATTCCGAAGTGGACACTATTGCTAAGGCAAATGAAGTCGCTGCAATACTGAAAGCATCTGGATTACGTGTAAAAGTCGATTCGAGAGATATTCATGCTGGACAGAAATATTTCGATTGGGAGATAAAAGGCGTTCCTCTACGTTTGGACATAGGTCCACGCGACATAGAGAATGACTGTGCCTTTGCTGCAAGAAGAACTGGTGGTAAAGAACCTCTTCCACTCGCAAATATCGCGGATGAATGTAAGCGCCTATTGGATGAAATTTCAGATGAACTACGTGCTCGGGCTGATGCTCATGCTGGCAATGTTATTGTCCCATTAACTAGTTTGGAAGACGTTGAAGATGGCAAGATTTACGAAATGGCATTTGACGGCACAGACTCACATGCTGAAACTATAGAAAGAACCACAGGTATGTCTTTCTTAGGAGATGCTACAGATGCATATGAAGAAGAGAGACCTTGCTTCATGTCAGGTAAACCGACTACCAGAAGAGTACTATTAGCTAAGAGTTACTGATTACATTTCGAGTCCGTCGAAATCCATCTCAGTATCACGCATCATGCGCTTCATCTGTTTGTTCATCTTACGGTTACCGCTCATGCCTTTCATCATTTTTCTAGAACGATTCCATTGACCAATTAATTCTCTGACATCTTTTTCCATAACTCCAGAACCACGAGCGATTCTTCGGATACGGTCAGCCTTTATCTTAGCAGGTTCGTCTTTCTCATAATTTGTCATTGAATCCATAATGACTCTGTAGCGATCCAAATTCCCTTGCATGGCTTCTTTCTGGTTCTTACCCATGGCACCCATGCCGCCAAACATACCAGATGGCAAGAATGAAAGCAATTTATCGATAGTTCCAACCTTCGACATCATTTCCATCTGGGAATACATGTCATTCAAAGTAAATCTACCAGACATCATACGCTGAGTAATCCTCATTGCTTCTTCTTCATCCATGTCTTCAGGAGCTAGATCAATTAATCCACGAATATCACCCATACCTAGGAGCCGTGAAATGAATCTGTCTGATTCGAATTTTTCTAAATCGCTTACTTTCTCTCCAGTACCGATGTACATCACAGGTGCACCAGTTGTAGCCACAGCAGACAGTGCGCCTCCACCACGAGCAGTACCGTCTAACTTGGTAATTACTATGCCAGTTACTCCTGCAAGGTCGTGGAAATTAGCAGCCACTGGGCCTGCAGATTGTCCAACCTGAGCATCAATTACCAGGAATCTCTCATTAGCATTAGCAACCTCAGAAATCTGTTCTAACTCAACTACAAGTTCCTCATCGAGTTTGTGTCGCCCAGCAGTATCGATTATTACCAAATCTGCAGAAGCGTGCGCTTTCAATCCATTACGAACTATTTCGACTGCACTCTTGTTATCTGGCTCACCATAAACTTCAACATTTGAGTCTTCCAATAGTTGAGTAAGTTGATTGTAGGCACCGGGTCTGTGTACGTCTGCTTCTATTACAGCAACTCTAACGCCATGTTTCCGTCGGTACCATTCAGCTAATTTAGCAGTACTAGTTGTTTTTCCATTACCATAAAGTCCGACCATAAGTATGGTTGATTGGTGTGGCCTAACTTCTCTAGATGGACCGAGTAGCCTAACCAACTCAGTGTACAGTATATTCATTGCATGAGTTTGTAATGCAACTCCAGGACGCGGTTCCTCTTCACGAAGTCGCATTTCGAGTTTCTCAGTGATTTCTTTAGTCTGACGTACGTTGAAATCGGCTTCTTGTAATGCTCTTCGCAATGAGCGAAGCATCTCCTTCAATTCGTCTTCATCTAACTTTCTTTTATTCTTCAGCAGACCGAGAGCAGAGAAGATTCCCCTAGAAAGTGACTCGAGTGCCATACTGTGCCCAAGAGCGCATTGGGTTTGAACCCAACGGATGATTACTCAGGAGGGAATGTTAATTTTAGTACATCGTTTTCCAGTTTAGCATTGACTTCACTGGCCTTTGCTGGGCGTGAAAATGGAACGGGATGCTCTCTAGAATTGATTCCAACATAGACGACACCTGACTCGCTTCGCAATGAGAGATCATCTCTAACAATGCCTGGTAAATGCAGTAAGACATCATCACCATCAGACCATGTCCCTCTATGTACTTCCAAACCAAGACCAATACTAAATGGACCCAGTCCATTAGAAATACTAATTTCACCATGAAGTTCTTTGCTAATACTTCTAAGAGATTCTAGACCATGAATATCTGTATCTTTAAGTTCTACTTCATGGAGATGTAAATCTGGTAATTGAGATTCAAGCGATTTTACATTTAATGCCTCATTTTTCCTTCGAGTACGGATAAAGTCGTGATCTAAATCAGGGGTCATACGGTTAATTACGCAACCCGAAACTGGCAACTTAAACTCAGCCAGAGATTCATGTGCCCTTATTGTTTCATTGACACCCATTTTCTCTGGAATCGTAACTAAAGTGAATCTTGTAACATCTGGATTACATAATATTCTTCGAACATGTAAGACCCTACGTCTAAACTTTTCTAGTTCATCACGCATCTTTTCTCCATCTTTGGAACCAAACATCATCGCCCTAAGGCCACCGGTTAGGCGATGCATTTTGATAATTTTATCAGCCCACTTCTCGATAATCTCGGGTAGTGCAAGAAAACGCAAAGTATGGCCGGTTGGAGCGGTATCGAAAACAATTACATCCCAGTCAGGATTCTCAAGATGTTTCAGTAATTCATCAAAAGCCATTGCTTCATCAAGACCAGGCAATACCATTTCAGATGCGTTCAAATCTGGATCTTCGCCACCCATTAATGGGCCCAATGTGTCTGTCAATTTTGGGATGTGGTCTGAGATTCTAGCTTCTGGATCTAACTCTAGGCCCCAAAGTCCGGACACACCTTCAACTTCGGTTGGTGAAGAACTTAGTTGGACACCAAGGCTATCCGAGGTACTGTGGGCTGGATCACTGCTAACAAGAAGAACCTTCAGCCCAGAATCTGCTAATCCTACAGCTGTTGAAGTAGAGGTTGTAGTTTTGCCAACTCCGCCTTTGCCGCCGAATAACAGTAGCCGTGCCATGACTTAGCGTCAAGTTGGGCATATTCAAGCCTTAGGCTTACAAAACTCACTTCAATGGTGATTATCAGGCCCACACACATGGCAGCATTGGCTCTATTCCAAATCGCATCCATTGTCGCATTGATCGGCATGGGGCTTGGATGGCGAGGAGTAATGACCAAATATTCTGGATTTTATGATCTTCCAACTGCGTGGAGTATGATGTTTTGGGGATTATTGCTAGGTGGATTCTATGGCAACATGACTGATGGTTTTCTATTGGTACCATACCTTATAGAAGGTCAAATAACACTTTCATCTCTGCTAATTTGTTTAGGATTAGCAGTAATTGTACATTTGATATTGAGGCGGGAGCGTGTCAGGAGAACTGGTTCTCAACCCACTACGGGGTGGGCTCTTGGGTTAGCAGTCGGTGGAATGATTGCCATGTTCCAAATCTACCGAATGCTAGAGTATTACGAAGACATCAGTATAGTCGTGATTGTAACTATACTATTGATTGCTATAGTCTCTCCAAGAATTCATGCGCTGATATTTTGTGCGCACGGATATAAGATGCTTGCAGGGAAAAGATGGAGTGCAGTAATTGCTACATTTTTCTGGTGTGCTTTAGCAATAACAGCACTTTATTCCACTAGCAAGTATCCACTATTTTGGATATTCATGATTCCTCCGGTATTGTTGGCTGAAAGAAAAGCCAACGATTGGGTGTGGGCAGCGGTACCCAGACCTGCGAGAAGAAGGCTTAGAAGAATATGGGCTGACGCTTCGAGAAATATAGTAGAAGAAGAACAGTAGTCAACTACTTACATAGTTTACTAAGTGGCAGATTTAGACTTAATTACTTGTTTTTTTCACTTTTACTGTTGAACAGAACCTTCATGGGGGTACTGTTCAGGGTATAGAACGATGGGAACCTGTCCATTTTGCCGTGCCCAAACTCTGCCGGGCGATTCTATCTGCTACAGTTGTGGCCGAGTCATGACAGGAGCATCTGGAATGGACTCCAGAACCAGGGGTGAATTTAACAGATCTCCAACAAGAAGAGCAAGGAAAGGTATTGCTCCAAGACATGCTAAGAATGAAGCTAAAACAAGGAGAGGTGGGAAGAAAAAAAGGAGTAGAATCAACCAACTAGGTTTGATTGCTCTAATTGCATTCGTATTCTTCACACCAGATGCTAGACAATTCGTACTAGCAAAATGGGCAGAGATTGAGGATTACATCAATGACGCTCTTGCTCCACAACAAGTCTACCCATTGGAGGCAGATTACACAGTGATTAGAAGTATTGATTTGTGGAATAACGGTTCAGGCGTTGGCCACCTTGAAGAATCAATTCCTCTACCTGTGGACATTACAAGTAACGAAGGCGGAGCAGTCGCACTAGCATATACAGATGGAACGGAAGTTGAGAAGTCAAAGATTCAGGATATTCAATCTATGGAATTACGGATAGACGGGGATATTATTGATATTCCTGCAGATGGCCTACCGACTAAAAGTAAAGAGCAGGCGGTAATTACCTCTGATGGAAACCAAGTCTGGTGGCCAGGTAAAGGAGTTGGTTCTGACAAATGTCCCCACGGCCCTTGTATTCGTGTTTCTATTGATGTACCTGGTGGAACTCATGAGAGTGTTGATTTCGCAGTTACACTGAAATCTACTACTCACACATGGTGGCATTCAACAAAAATGAATGGTAAAATAGATGGGAAGTCCGAAGGGAATAGCCTATCACGTTCAGGTACATTCGATGACATTGCTGACAGAGGGATGGGTTCTAGAGCTAACACATATGCTTCATCACAGTATTGGTATGACCGAAATGACGGTGCCAATCCTTCAAATTGGGCAATTGATGGAAGACAATCGAGTGCCCCTACTGTTTACCAAACTGCAGCAAGCATCAAAGCATCACTACCTAGCGGGTTGAAAGATAATGTCTATGCTTATGCAAGGGCTACTTTTGATTGGCTAAACGACAATGTCCCTTACGATGTAAGCGCACCTAATGTAGCCAGAAGTGGTGAACAGTGCCTAGATAGTGGAATAGGAGATTGTGATGAACAATCAAATGCATTCATGAGTATTATGCGTGTTCAAGGTGTTCCTACATGGTACGTATTTGGTGCCTTAGCAGATTCTCAATTCGATTCTTGGCAAGGTCACGCATGGGCTTACATTATGATCCCGATGTCTGATGAATGGTGTGAAGATAATGATGTGATTCTGGATACTTGTTATATCGAAGGTTCTGTCGACGTAGTTAATCACAAATGGCTAGTTCATACACCTACAGCGTACATTGATTGGGTAGAAAAAGCACCTTGGTCAAATGTTGACGGGTACTATTCCGGCGGCTCTATTTCAGGTAGTGATTTCAAGAGAGTTCGTTCTTTTACTACGGAAAGTTATGATGTATCTGGTGGAACTTGGAAAAACATCTGGGTCGGTGAAGATCTCTCATGAGGGTAATTATTGGCGGAGGTGGCAGAGTCGGAACCGGTCTGGCTCGAGCTTTACGCAGTGAAGACAAGGAAGTTGTACTTGTTGATAACAGTGCAAGGGCTGTCAAAAACTCCCAAGGCATGGACATTCTGGTATTACATGGGGATGTAACAGATAGGAAGAAGTTTGTCGAGGCAGGTATTGAAACAACTCAAGTTTATGTTGCAGCAACTAACTCTGATGAAAGAAATATTCTATCGTGTGCACTAGCAAAGCATGTCCATTTTGAGCAGACTAAAGGCAAAGGTGAATTAATGACTATTTGTCGAGTTAGAAACCCAATGTTCGTCGATGAATATAAGTCTGGCAAGTTAGCTAAATGGGCAGGTGTTGACCATGTGGTGCATCCGGTAGATGGTGCGATTGAAAGGCTAATGTCTGGACTTAGATCATCATCGTTGACCGAAGTTATTCCTTTTGAAGCGGATGCTTACATCGTAGAACTCGATGTTAAATCTGAAGCAGGCGGAGTAGTGCACCGTACTTTGAGAGAATCGGGTGCCAAAGTCGAAGGTGGAATGCCACTATTGGTGGGGTTAAAGCGCGATGGTATGCAAGGAAAGGTACCAACTGCAGATGACCAGATACTACCTAATGATAGAGTTGCAATTGCGACAGCTGGCGAAGCATCATTCAATCGTATCCTGAGAATATTTGGGCACGCTCCAATCGATTTCCCCGACAAGCCAAAGGTTGCAATATTTGGTGCTGACCTAATAGGCACCAGATTGGCAAAGGCATGGCTTGATGCTGATGGAACTGTAACTGTTGTAGAAAGGGACCTTCAAAAAGCGAATAATTTGGCAGGTTCAGAAATTGGTAATCGCAAAGGGATAGAGATTATTCACGGCGACCATTTAGACAAAGATTTACTTTCTGAGATTGAAATATCATCGCACGACATAGCAATTTCTGCACTCAATGACGACCATGCGTCCATTGCAGCTGCTCTTCTTGCCAGTGACATGGGGGTAGAAAGAACAGGGCTGATAATGTATGATGCTGACTTAGTTGATGTAGTTCGAAGAATGGGTATAACATTCTCAGTTGACCGTAAGAGAGTTGCTATAGATACAATTCTTTCGCGAATACATTCAGAATTACCCGGACCATATGCTGTCCTATCTAGCGTACCTGATGTAATTGGAATCTGTTTACCTATCAATTCTAAAGTTAAATTCGCTGGAAAGACTATTGCAGATGCAGGGCTACCGGAATGGTGTAAAGTCGCATTTATTCAGCGAAAGAACATACACGATGAATGGGAAACTATGCGCCCTTCTTCAACAAAGACAATACTCGAAGGCGACCGGTTAACAATATTCTTACCGCCGGATAGGGTTGATGATTTGGAAAAGAAATTCAAGGTGTGATAAGCAAATGCGTCGAGACGTACTATCACTAATCGTCGGATGGACGATGATGGCAATGATTATTCCATTGTCATTCAGTTTCTTAGTGACTTGGTGGCTTGATGGCTTTGGTACCGCCTCAGTCGCATTTCTACTTCCGATAATGATATCTGGACTGATTGGAGTATCACTCTTGAGTATAGGAGTTCGCTCTGACACTACTGAAAGACTTAGAGATCGTGAAGCGTTTGCTGCGGTGGCTTTAGCATGGCCAGTAGCTGTATTCATAGGTAGTTTTCCGTTCTGGCTGGGTGGAGTATTCCATGGGCCATTCACTGATGGTTCGGAGATGTCCGACATAGCCAGAGGATTTGTTAACTCGTGGTTTGAATCTATGTCTGGGTTTACTACAACAGGAGCTACAGTAATCGAACATTCAATGAGTCCTAATTGTATTCCTGGAACAACACCAGATTGTATAAACGCTCAACCTAGAGGGATTTTGATTTGGAGATCACTAACCCAATGGTTAGGTGGCATGGGAATAATTATGCTTGGTTTGATGTTACTATCTAGAGTTCTTGGAGGAGGAATGGCTCTCGCTCGTGCTGAGTTAACTGGCCCTTCTCTATCTCGCCTAAGACCTAAATTGCAGCAAACTGCAATCGCACTATGGACTATTTACATTGTACTAACAACTTTGGAAATCCTTCTACTGTGGGGGGTTGCAGACCTGACAATATTCGATGCTTTTAATCATGGATTAACCACTATGCCATCAGGTGGTTTTTCAACACATGATGCATCGATTGGCTACTATGATAGTTTCCTTGTAGAATCAATAATTATATTTTTCATGTTCTTTGCAGGAGTTAATTTCACTTTAATTTGGTTAGCTTGGGAAAGGCAATGGGACAAAGTATTCGGAGACCAAGAAGGTCGTAGTTATGTTTTGTTAATTATTGTAACAACAGCATTTGTGTTTATTGCATTGATGTCGCAAGGGAGTAACATAGGCGATGGTTTCTTTGATTCATTATTTACTGTAGTCTCTATAGGAACTTCAACTGGATACACGACTGCAGACTACATGTTGTGGCCAGTAGTAACACATATACTCCTATTCCTACTGATGATTGTCGGTGCATGTGCTGGTTCAACAAGTGGTGGACTTAAGTTGATGAGAGTGAAACTAGCTCTGAAAGTAGCTTGGAGAGAAATTGGTAGAATCGCACAACCGAAAAGAATTTTCAGAATAAGAATGAATAATGAAGTAGTTGAGAACGATAGACTTGGACTGATCACAGGTATGCTATTTGTTTGGACTGGTGTTTTTGCATTATCTTGTATACTCCTAGCAATAACAATGCCTAACTCTGATTTTGAATCGATTGTTACTGTAGTTGCATCGGCATTAGGTAATGTTGGGCCTGCTTTAGGAGACTATGGTCCATCGAATACATGGGCATCCATGGGGACTCCATCTCTGTTGATTACCACTGTATTGATGTGGTTTGGAAGATTAGAATTGATGACAGCGTTATTATTACTTCATCCACGTACTTGGAAAAGAGAAGAAAGGGAAGCCCCTGACAGAGCATCTGTCAAACTGATAAAGGAGCTTTTCGAGAAAATGGAAGATAATAATTTAGACAAACAGAAATAATCAGAACAGAGTTTTCTGCCCTGCATCTTTTACATCTTCTTCAATAATCTCAATTTCCCTATCTTTGATTACTTCCTTGGATTCAATAACAAGTTCAGGCTCCATTATCAATTTCTCTAACTCCTTAGAATAACGTTCCATTAGTTCCTTAGTAGAGCGATGCGACACCTTAAGCCCACATAATGCTGCATGTTCTTCGGGAGAAAGTTGTAATGCGAGGGAAATTGAAAAGTCTTCACCGTTTTCAGACTGAACTGCTACTAAAGATGGAAGTAACTCTTCTCGTACAGCTTTAATTGAACAACCACATGTTTCAGCAAGGCGTTCAACAACAGAACGCTTGACCCAAGATGAACCTCTCCTTAGGAAACCTGGGTATGTACAGAAAATCCTACCTTCAATGGGTTTAGAGGAAGTTACGCTTGCTGACAAGCCTGCGAGATTGGAAGACCAGTACCAGGAACGATGTGCAGTATTTCTAAATCGAGTTGTTAGCAAAGTGTCTGCCAAAGATAGTGAGGTAGAACCTCTCCTTACAGCATTGTTATCGGTGAAAACCACTCCATTATTCCATGAGATCCAAGCAACCATGTCATCAGGACTTTTGTCTAGTGAACGTGCCGCTGAAATTGCTTTTTCTGCAGTGCGCGAACGGTAAAGCAGATCCAATCCAGGGAATATCTCAACTGAAGTATCACGCACTCCGGTCTCAATGTTATCTCTAACTAATTCTTTAGTAATGTTTGATTCAATTAGGCTGCACATAACTTGTATATCTCTGACTAGAGCACGTAAATCGCCGGGGTTATTGCTGACTAATTCCTCTATAGCACTAGGGTCAGCAGTGTAACCTTCTTCTTTGATCACACGCAAAGCAATACGCCTGAGTGCTTCGTCTGAAGCTCTATCAAAACGGATTGTAGTCAGATGTTTTGTGAATCTATCACGAGCAGTTCTCCATGTGGAAGAAGTTCTGCCCCACAAACCCATTTCATCATTACAGGCCAAAATAACAGGCTGTTTAGTCTGAGATAGTAGATTGAGTAATTCAGCCTTACCTCCGCTATCACCTTTTAGAGCCTTGGAGCCATCTTCGTCTTCACCTGAAACAATTGATGAAATTCTGTCGGTTGATACTGCTCTTAGTCCGCCAGAAAGATGGTCTACCTCATCTAGTAATATCAGCGTTCTAGGTGGTTTTTGCCCAGGAGCCATGAACAAAGAACCGTGATTTGATGCATGAGTAGCAGCTTTCCTGATGGCTCCAGCATTTCTTGCATCACTTGCATTTAGTTCAATGACTTGCCAACCCATATCCGCAGCAACTGCTCTTGCAACTGTTGTTTTTCCAACCCCTGGGGGGCCGATAAGCAAGATTCCGGGCTTTTTTGGGATACCATCTTGCCACTGGTCGAGCCAGATGCGAATTTTCTTTCTCTGAGCCTCGTTCCCTTCGAGTTGTCGCTCGCTAATGGGCCGGTGGCGTTCAGTCCAATCACTCGCCACCATATGGGGTGTTCAACTCGGCCCCCTTTGAACATTGAGTTGAATCAGAAGGGCAAATCGTCAATCGAGACTCTGGTCTGTTCACCAGTATCTCTAGACCGTAAAGTAACTGTATTGTCAGTAATAGAATCATGATCAACTGTAATGCAGTAAGGCACACCAATTTCATCTGCTCTAGCATATCTCCTACCGATTGAGCCGCTAGCATCGTATACAGAAAAGACGTTCTTCCTGCCACATAAGTCACGGTGAATCCTTTCAGCCATTTCGCCCATTCCATCCTTTTCGTATAATGGTAGAACTGTTACGTCTACTGGAGCGATTGCTTCAGGAAGTCGAAGCAATGTATAATCTTCGCCAGACTTTTCTGTTTCAGAATATGAATGGTCAAGCAAATGCCAAATTATCCGATCAATACCAAATGCAGGCTCAACAACATGTGGGACATACCATTCACCGTTGACATTTTCAGTTCTTTGAACACGTTTTACATGTTCTGGTAGTACTTCAACAACTTCACCCTCAATATCTAAAGAAATTGGGAAAGAAGAATCCGCAGACATTTCTTCCACAGCCAACTTTACTTTACCAGCTAGTGCTCTAAATGCAGGTCCTGCTTTTGCACCATCTGTAGTCCATCCATTAATTTCAACAACTCTAGGCTCTGAGAATGTTCTCCAGGCACGTAACCTCTGGCCAGTTGCGTTTTCATGTGCAGTAAGATCGTAGCACCCGCGATGTGCAATACCAACACATTCAACCCAACCATAAGAGCCATTTATTTCTGCATCCCAACAATCTTGAGCATAATGAGCCATCTCGTCAGATTCGTGTTGTCTAAAGCGTAAGTGTTCCGGATTAATTCCAACATTGGTTAGGAAATCCATTGTCCAACCCATGAAATAACCAACGGTTGGGTGGCGAATAATCCCCTTTGAAACCGCTTCTGAAATAGTCATAGAGATAGATCCGGATTCCTCTGATATCAAATTCAAACTTTGGTTCCAAATTGAAAAGTCGTGAACTGGTTCAGATTCTGGATCAATGAAATACTCTAGTTCGGCCATATTGAATTCTCTGAGTCTAATCATTCCTTGACGTGGACTAATTTCGTTTCTATAACCTTTACCAGTCTGCAATGCACCGAAAGGGAGACGTTCTCTGAAGTGTCGATAAATTGAGGTGAAGGATGTGAACATTCCTTGAGCCGTTTCAGGACGTAAAAACGCTTGCCTGCCGGATGAACCGGCTCCTATTTTGGTGTTGAACATTAAATTCTGAGCATCGATAGGTCCCCAAGATGAACTTCCACAAGATGGGCATTCAGGATTATGAGATTTAATTAAATCAATTAAAGCTGATTTTGTTAAGGCATCAGCATTTGGATGGATATCTTCTACCAAATGGTCAGCCCTGCTAGCCTCGCCACAATTTTGACATTCTGTTACGAAATCACTGAATTCGCCAACGTGACCACTGGCTTCTAAAACCGGGTAAGGAGTAACTGTGGGACTAGATATCTCAACAATATTTCCAAGGCTTTGCCAATGTTCAATCCAAGATTGATTCACACGATTACGTAGTCTTCCTCCAACTGGACCGAAATCGTACAGACCTGCAGCCCCACCATGTATTTCGAAAGCAGGAAGTATAACGCCGCGGCGTTTCAACATTCCAGTAAGTCGGCCAAGACGCTCACTAGAGAACTCCTCCATGCACCTGCGTATGGAAAGGAGTACATGAGCCCACCTGCCGTGTAAGTGGAAAATATGAGATTCGACGACTTTAAACAATCGTTGATATAAAAAAACTAGAATGAACGGGGCACATCGTGCATGAAATGTACTGGATATTGACTGCTTTCATTTAATTGAAATAGCAAAACATTCATCACCTGCTTACGCACGCTGTCGAAACACGCACAGCGTAAGTGAGAATAATGGCTAACATCACATACTTGGATGAACCTCTTGAAACAGAGGAACTGTTCGAGAAATTATGTCAGCCGGTAAGGAATTGGTTTAAGGATAAATTCCCCGATTTTACCAAACCTCAAAAACTCGCAATTCCCTCAATTATTAATGGTGACCATCTTCTACTCTGTTCACCAACAGGTTCTGGAAAAACACTTACTGCATTCCTAACCATAATTGACAACCTAGTAAGACATGCACTAGAGGGCACACTAGAGCAGAGAGTTTACTGCTTGTATATTTCACCGATTAAAGCCTTGGCTAATGACATCCAAAAAAACTTGATTGGGCCACTTTCTGAAATTGAAGAGAAATATCTCCCTGATCGTGCTCAAGGTAAAATCAGAGTCGGACTAAGAACTGGAGATACACCCCAATCTGAGCGCCAAAAAATGCTGAGGAAGCCACCTCATATCCTAATTACCACTCCTGAAAGTATGGCAATTGCGATTTCATCGCCTAGATTCCAGCCAATAGTTTCCAATGTAGAATGGATAATTATTGATGAAATGCATTCATTAGTTCCTACCAAACGTGGTGTTCACCTAGCACTTACAATCTCTTTACTCGATACTATACTCGAGAGGCCTGTACAAAGAATTGGAATTTCTGCAACTATGGAGCCGTTAGAAACTGTTGCAGAGTATTTGGTAGCCAGTGATGACAGAGAAAGCCGAACTGGTGGACAATCTGTTATGATTGCCAAGATTAGCGGAGCCCGTGAATTAGATCTCGACATATTGTTATGTTCTCCTAAGTTCAGCGACCTATCTGTTATGAAGGTTCTAGAATTAAATGTAGAAATGATTGCAGATTTAATTAGTGCTCACAACACTACACTTGTGTTTGCAAACACTAGAAAGATGACAGAAACCCTAGTCCAAAAATTAAGACCATATCTTGGGGAACTTATTGCAGGACACCACGGTTCGATGGACAAAAGAATTCGTCTAGATGTCGAGCGGAAATTAAAACTTGGACACCTAAGAGCTGTAGTAACATCATCATCACTTGAAATGGGAATCGACATAGGTTCTGTTGACATGGTGATTCAAGTCGGTTCACCAGGAGACATTGCTACAGCCCTCCAAAGAATAGGTCGTGCTGGTCACCATGTTGGTGGGATACCAAGAGCTAGATTCCTTCCTTCAAGCGTTGACGACTTGATTGAGTTAGCCGCATTGCAAGCAGCAATTCAAACTGGAGAAATGGACCTGCTTGACTTCCCCCAAAATTGTCTAGACGTGTTAGCACAATTCCTTATCGGATTAGTTATAATTAATGAGCGAGACATTGATGAAGCGTACGAAGTAGTGACTAGTACTTGGTCCTATAGAAATCTTGAGTATGATGACTTCATCGAAGTACTCGATATGCTTGAGGAAGAACGCAGGGTTTGGATTGATTGGGAAGAGAATCTGTATGGAAAGCGTGGATACTCTAGAATGATCTACTACACAAACATTGGAACAATTGCTCCAGACAACTCATACCTAGTATTCAATGCTGAAGGCAGTATACTTGGTCAATTATCATCATCTTTCGTTGCCAACCTTAGGGGAGGAGATGTCATTCTACTTGGTGGCTCGACTTACAGAGTCACAAATATCCAAGGAACTAGAGTAAATGTTGCATCCGTTACTGGCTACAGACCGACTGTGCCATCTTGGAGTGGAGAGGCTCGGAGTCGTTCAAGAGAATTATCAAGAGCACTACTAGATTTGATTGGACATACGGTAACTGCATTGCGAAGACAGATGGACCCTCGAAATATTTTGCGAGATGCATATGGTTTGAGTGAAGGCGTTTCCAATACAATCGCTCGACACTTGGAAGAGCATACGCTTGATTCCTTCCAAGTCCCAGACCCTAATCGCTTGATTGTTGAACAAATAGTATCAGGTGGTATGCCAACTTATCTAATCACATCATGTAGAGGCAGAGGTTTCAATACTGCCCTTGGATATTTCATGGCAGGCCTTGCTGAAAGAGATGGTATCGCAGTACTTGAATTATCATTCGATGAAAATGGTTTGTTAATCAAAACAAGTCAAGAAGTTGATCCAGGTCAAATGTATGAATCCTTCCAATCTAACAATCACCTAGAAGTTATTGAGAGATATATCGTTAACACACAGATATTTGCGAAGAGATTCCGTGAAGTTGCCGGAAGATCGCTAATTATTCCAAAGAGGATTGGAGCAGAAGAAGTCAGTCCCCAACAGTTCCAACAAAAAGCTGATGCGCTTCTACAAAGACATCGCTCGATAGAAGATTCACTTCTGATTAAAGAAGCAAAGGCAGAAATTATGTTTGGAGATATAGATATCAAATCTCTAAATGAGTTCCTAGAAGCAAGTAAGGAATCTGAGGCTAGAATAGTTCACACCAAAGTTCCTATTCCTTCAAGACTAGGTATGAGTTTGTACATGAGTACATTCGAAGACCTTCTTTCAATGAAGACTAGAGCGTTCTTGGTCAAAGACATAGACCCGGAAATACTTCGACGTCTATTGGGTAATCGTAGCCTTGCTACCGAATTAACCGACGAGCAGTTGAAAGATTACTATTCTAACAAGGTACCAAACCCTGCTAATTCCTCGGAATTATTGCACTTGATGAACAAGGGGGGTGGCCTTGATCGTAACTGGGAAAACCCATTGTACAAGGAAAAACTTGCAGGAATTGAACACTCTTCAATTGAAAAATGGGTTGCTGAATTGGCAGCATCTGGAGAGATTACTAAATTGAGATCAACTGGTGTAAAAGCGCTAGATGACAAGTGGTTCAGCACGTACATGGCAGAAATACATGGCGCTCTAGGTTGCATAGCAGAAGCTGGCGGCAAGGACATGGAAGATGTCAGAGACTTGTACACCAAGGGAATTACGTATGAAGTTGCAACTGAATTTGAAGGTCTTAAACCTACAAAATGGGAAAAGAAAACAATCTCAGACCCACACGAAGCATTGCGTGTAAAAATAATCGAGATGTTGGGTAGCGAAGGGCCACGTACTGGAGACAAAATCTCTGACCGTCTACCATTCCCGCAGGGGCAAATTGATTCGATTTTACATGAACTTGAAATGAGGAATGTAATTTCTGTCGGATTCTTTACCCAAACCGAAGACGCAGAATATATTCTCAAAGTTGATGAACACAGAATTACAGGTGGAGAAGAAGATGTCGTTGAGTACCGATGGGTACAGAATATGGTTATGCAGAAATCTTTCGAGCAGTATCCTGATGGATTCACTGCTTTTGACCAACATATTCTCTTCCAAAAACAGCAAGAAATGCTATACAGAGTGGACAACTTCCGATATGCAGATTGGAAAGATTTACAACTTGATTCTGATGTATTAATGGGCCGTTTACTCCACAACCGAATTGGCTATACTACTCGTAAGAACCTACCAATGCTACTTGGTTTGAAACCTGAGCCTTGGCTGGGAGAAATGGAGAAATTGATTCTAGAAAAGGTACCTAAAGGTGAAAACCTCACCCGGCAGGAAATTTTGGCAGATTTCCCTAAAGGAGAAGATCACAAGTCTCTACAACGTGACCTGAAAAATGCAATCAGTAATCTTGAACGCCAATTATGCTTAGTAAAACAATTTGAAGATGTTAGTGGGAGAAGAAGAAGACTATCCTTATTCCATCGGGTGTATGAAGTATATGAGCCATTAAGTTTCGAAGATGCTTTGGTCAAGGTGATAAAGCGAATGGGACCTGTAAAGGCATTCACGCTAAGGTACTATGTTTCGCGAAGTGTAGAAGACCTGGCAATAGCCCTTAGGAACCTTGAGGCTGATGGAAGAATAAGTAAGGTAATGGCTCTAGTTCCTGAGCCGGAAGCGTTCTATGTTCTCCCTGAAGAAGTGTCAAGCCTTAATTCACCAAATCGGGAAGACCGAACATTGCGTATCCTTACGCAATCTGACCCATATGTATCCCGATTCATATGGGAGGTTCGTTCGGTACTCGACAGAGGTTGGTATCTACCTGTATTCAAAGGAGTAGACCCAATTGGAAAGGTCTTGATGTTCAAGATTAACGATTATCTTGAAATT